>Ga0210057_1002754_pt1 | contig 24887 bp, 24 predicted proteins | sample CryGeyCG2114_010_2_FD_183968 | JGI IMG/M metagenome (GOLD analysis project Ga0210057, IMG submission 183968) | Groundwater microbial communities from aquifer - Crystal Geyser CG10_big_fil_rev_8/21/14_0.10 (SPAdes) (version 2) | ecosystem: Environmental > Aquatic > Deep subsurface > Groundwater ...
GTAGTTGGTAGTTAGTCGGTTATTCTGTAGTTAGTCGTCAGTTGTTAGTTTCCCCACCCGTATTTTCTTTACATTTTGTAGTTAGTAGTCGGTTATTCTGTAGTAAGCAATCCCCGGTTATTTGATTAATGATTAAATTAACCATTTTATTACAAACAAGGTATGACGCGTCATACCTGCCAGAATAATAACCATGTTGGGGGAGAGTTTTTTGTGGTAGGTCGTCAGTTGTGGATAGTAGGTTTTTTCGTTTTCTACTTAACTGACAAGTCTATTTCACGGAGTTCGTTTTGAGAGGTGAGTGTGAAAATTGTATTATTATCTTTTACCTTAAACGACTGTATATCACGTGCGAGGACACTTGTATTAATGGGTGTTTCTTCGTCTATTTCGCTCACGAGTAGATCATTTCCTTGAAGAATAAGAAAGTACTTTCCATCAAGCCATGTAAATGAAGAATATTTATTTTTATTTTCGGGGAGAGAAACAACCGTCTTTTCAAAAGGTTTTTTTCTTATATCTCCACTCCATTTTTCAAGATAGGTGATTACTATTTTATTTCCGACAATTTCCACCACCCTTCTTTCTTCAGGAGAAAAGTAAAATTCTTCAGGCTTACTTCCAAATGCACGTACTAATTTCGTTGTTTTATCATAGAGGAATAAATAACCATTATCATTTGTAAATAAAATTTTATTCCCATCGGAGGTTGATTTTAAATTGTTTACCGATTCTGATGAGATATTATATGTATTTGTTGTTTGAAGTATAAGATTTATTATGGCAACTTTATTTTTTAAATTTACTATAATTTCAGAATTATCTGTTTTAAAATCGGTTATGGGCGTACTTGAAGATACAAAAAGCCTATCAAGCGAAGGACGTTTTGGATCTAAAACATAAATAGCCGATTTCGTGCTTATGAGAAATTTACCAGGACTAAAAGGATGAAAAAGTACATTTGATATTTGTGCGGTTACGGGCGGATCAAAACTTTTTTTAAGGGTATTAAATATGTTTGAAATATTGATTGTTGAGGAAGTATTGTTTAGATCTGCCGATACCCATGACTTTATAGAGCTGGCTATTATCAGCGTCCCGTTTATTAAGTTAATATATGTGTTTTTGAAAACATTTTTTCCATATACTACCGTTCCACTCGCACTTTGTTCCACAAAACCATCTCCAATTTGAGAAAATGAAAATATATGTTCCGCAAGCTTTTTATAGGGTGGTTCTTTTGAAAATAGTCGTATAGAAGTTCGGGGAGTTGCCAATCCTGACGTAACCTTTAAAACCTTTTCCCAGTTTTGAAAACCAGAACGTGAAAGGAGAATATGATACGTCCCAGGAATAAGATTTTTTATAAGAGCACCCTCATTAAGGAAACTCGTTTGTATTTTTCTTTTGTCTCCATTTACAAAAAGAGTAACGTTATTAGTAGGTTGAAAATCTAAAAATATACTTCCCGTTTTTATTATTTGAAACGTTTTAAAATCAAAAATAAATCCTTGAACAATAAGCGTTAGATATACTCCTACCACTATGAATATCAGTGTAGAGAGGTAAAAAACACCTCTTCTATGAGCTAGTTTCATGGAGTTAGTATAAAGCCTGCCCTTTGGGTTTGTAAACAAACTTACTTAGGTAGAAAATGAAAAGTAGAAAACGAAAAAACCTACTATCCACAACTGACAACCTACCACAAAACCCTCCCCGACATGGTTATTATTCTGGCAGGTATGACGCGTCATACCTTGTTTGTAATAAAATGGTTAATTTAATCATTAATCAAATAACCGGGGATTGCTTACTACAGAATAACCGACTAGCAACCACAAAATGTAAAGAAAATACGGGTGGGGAAACTAACAACTGACGACTAACTACAGAATAACCGACTAACTACCAACTACAAGACGCGGGGAGGGAGGGAAATGTCAAAAAGAGATAAATAACTAGAGAATGACCAACAACCTATTACCAACCACAGAATGCGGGAGAGAAAGTATAAAGAGAAACGTGAATGGGGAGTATAAAGAAGAATTAAGGATAAAAATTGACAATACTTGAATTTCCAGTCTTTAAATAGTAGAGTAATGCTACAAATAAACACTTATGTTCATACGAAAAATAGGCATTGACCTTGGAACGACTAATACTCTTGTTTTTCTCCCTGACAGGGGAATTGTTATTAATGAGCCAACAGCGGTTGCTTTACGAAAACCAGACAATACCGTACTTGCGGTAGGGGCAGAAGCGAAGGAAATGGTTGGAAGGACTCCAGATAATATTGTTACCTATAGGCCCCTTAAAGATGGTGTTATTGCCGAATATTATATTACTCAGGCAATGCTTAAATATTTTATTTCAAAAAGCATTGGACTTTTTAATATTTTTCATCCCGAAGTTGTTATTTCGGTTCCCGCAGGAATTACCTCAACAGAACATCGAGCCGTTATGAATGCCGCAAAAGACGCAGGAGCAAAAGAAGTTTATCTTGTAAAAGAACCACTTCTCGCGTCTCTTGGTGCAGGTATTCCCATTCATTCTGCTGAGGGGAGTATGATTGTAAATATTGGTGGTGGAACCACAGAGGTTGCGGTTATATCACTTGGAGGCATTGTTACATGGGCGAGTCTCAGGGTTGCAGGAAATAGATTTGATCAGGCAATAAGTGATTATATAAGGAAAAAATATGCACTTGCGATAGGTGAAAATACAGCAGAGAATATAAAAATTTCTATAGGGACCGCTATTCCGAGTAGGAGTAAAAACGAAATAAAAATAAGAGGTCGTGACCTTCCTTCTGGTCTCCCTAAAGATCTTATTATTAATTCAAATGAAGTTGCAGAAGCTATTAATTCACACTTGGTTGATATTATGAATTCGGTGCAGTCAGTGTTTAATGTAACTCCTCCAGAACTTGCTGCCGACATTATGGAGAAGGGAATTATTCTATCTGGAGGAAGCTCTCAATTACGTGAATTTCCTGAATTTTTTAAACGTTCTTTAGGTGTTTCTGCTTATGTTGCAGAGGAGCCAATTCTTTGTGTTGCAAAGGGGACTGCTATGGTTTTAAATCATCTAGATGTTTATAAACGCACACTCTTGAGCAAGAGATAATGCATTACAATGATGCTTTACGGCCATACAAAAAAAAAGAAGCTGTTTGAACGCCTTGTAAACGCTGGATCGCTTTCTCATGCGTATCTTTTTTTTGGAGATTCTGGCATAGGGAAGTTTTTATTTGCAAAAGAATTAACATCTTTTTTAGAGACGGGTAAATGGGAAAAAAAAGAACACTCTCATCCACTCGTAGATGTTCGTGAATTTTGTCAGGCAGAAGATAAGATATTCATTGGTATAGATGAAGCTCGTGAAATAAAGACATTTCTTTGGAGTACCCCGATGGCTTCTTCAAGGCGAGTGGCTATTATAAATAATGCACATTTATTAACTTCAGAGGCACAAAGTGCTATGCTTAAAATTGTTGAGGAGCCCCCTCGGCACGCACTTGTCATTTTTATTTCACACGATATATCAGTTCTTTCCGCCCCACTTCTTTCAAGGCTTACAAAAGTTTACTTTCAAAGATTTTCAAAAAAGGAAATAATAGATTTTTTAAAGAGACAAAATGTTTCTGAATCCAAGTCTATATCTATAGCAGAACAATCACATGGTCGTCCCGCTTTAGCGCTTAGTTTGTTACACGGAGAAGAAGTGGGTGAGGACGAAGATATAATTGAGAAACACATTGTTAAGCTCTATAAATTAGGAGTTTTGAAAAATTCAGAAGTTTTAGAAAGTCTCCTTGATAAACAAGTAGACATAAAGCGATTTCGCTTGAATAAGGAATTACAAAAGAAATCGATACAAGAATTATTATATGCAAAACATAATTGAAGATTTTAAAAAATCCGTGCGTAATGCGATTACTGCGTTTAAAGAAGAAATGGCGGGAATTCGCGCATCACGTCCATCTACTGCCCTTTTGGAAAATGTTCAAGTTTCATATTATGGACAAACCATGCCTATAAAACATGTAGCAGCGATAAGTATCGCTCCACCTCGCGATATTTCTATTCAAGCATGGGATAAAGAAGCTGTGCCAGCGATTGCAAAAGCTATAGAAAGTTCTTCGCTGGGATTAAACCCTCAAGCCGAAGGAATGGTTATACGCATTCGTTTGCCAGAGCTTAGTCAAGAACGTAGAGAAGAGCTTATTCGTCATGTAAAAAAAATTTCCGAACAATCACGTATTCAGATCCGTACTTTACGCGATGATTCAAATAAAAAAATTCAAGCCATGTTTGATAAAGGAGAGTGTAACGAAGACGAAAAATTTAAATTTAAGGAGCAGATTCAAAAAGAGACTGATGATACAAACAAACAAATTGAATCAATATTAAAGTTGAAAATAGATGAAATAAACGAATAAAATATATGATTTTTATAGCAGTTTTTATAAGTCTTTCTATTTTAATTATTGCTCATGAATTGGGGCATTTTTTCGCGGCACGAATATTTGGTGTAAAAGTTGAAGAGTTTGGTTTTGGTTATCCTCCACGAATCTTTGGAAAAAAAATTGGCAAAACAATATGGAGTATAAACGCATTACCCTTCGGTGGTTTTGTAAAAATTAAAGGTGAGGATGGAGAGGGGGATGTAGATAAAAATAGCTTTGCGAGTCAAAAACCTTGGAAAAGATCTGTTATGCTTCTTGCTGGTGTTTTTATTAATCTTGTTATGGGTTTCCTTATTTTCTGCGCTGTTTTTATGATAGGGAGTTCTCAGGGAGTTGCTATCACAAATGTTTCTGAAGGTTCACCTGCTTATGTGGTAGGAATAAAATCTGGAGATATTATATCTTCTGTTTCTAGTCAAAATGATTCTATCTCAAAGATTACTAATACTGATTCTTTTATTTCATTTATTCATAAACACGTTCAGGATGAATTAACCCTTTCCGTAAAGCGTGATTCTCAAACAGTTTTATACACACTCCAAGGTAGGGAAAATCCTCCAGAAGGACAGGGATCACTTGGAATAGAACTTATTAACCTTGGGATGGAACGCCTTAGTTTTTTCAGTGCTATAGGAAGTGCGTTTCAAGCGACTGTTAATATTACTTCTGCCGTTGTACAGTCATTTGTTTCTTTGTTTCTCAATATTTTTGTAAATCCAAGCGTAATTCAAAATATTGCCGGACCGGTAGGAATATTTTCTATCGCTGGAAAAGCAGGAAATTTTGGTTTTGCTTATCTTCTAGAAATTATTGGAATTATTTCTATAAATTTAGCTGTTTTAAATTGTATTCCATTTCCCGCACTTGATGGTGGAAGAGCCTTAATGATTATTATTGAAAAATTCAAAGGATCTCCCGTTTCAAAAAAATCGCAACAAATTGTAAATACAATTGGTTTTGCAGCCCTACTTATTCTTATGGTTTTCGTTACTGTCCAAGATGTTTCTAAGTTAATTCATTAAATTAATTAGTTTGAAAGTATGAAGTATAGAGTATAAAGTAATAGAGTAATGAGACAATCACAAATAATATTTAATACGAGAAAAGAGGCTCCCAAGGATGAAGTTGCAATAAATGCGCAACTTTTAATACGAGCTGGTTTTATAGATAAAGTTATGGCTGGTGTTTATACATATCTCCCGCTTGGGCTTTTGGTTCTCAAAAAAATTGAAAACATAATTAGGAAAGAAATGATAGGTGTTGGCGGACAAGAAATTCTTATGCCCGTACTTCATCCTAAAACTTTATGGGAAAAGACTGGAAGATGGTCAACGCTTGAATCGCTTTTCAAATTTACAGGGTTAAATTCAAATGTTGAATTTGCTCTTGGTCCAACACATGAAGAAATTATAACCCCACTCGTACAAGGGCAAAATATCTCATATAAAGACTTACCAATTTATCTTTTCCAGATACAGGATAAGTTTCGTGATGAAGTTCGTGCAAAATCAGGTCTTTTGCGTGGAAGAGAATTCATTATGAAAGATCTTTATTCTTTTCACACAACAGAAGAAGACCTTGATTCTTATTATGAAAAAGTTCATGCCGCCTATGATCGTATTTTTGAGGCGGCTGGAATTGGTGATATAACTTATTTTACCTTTGCCTCAGGAGGGACATTTTCTAAATATTCACATGAATTTCAAACAGTCTCTGATTCTGGAGAAGATACAATTTATTTATGTGAGACATGTCGGGTTGCTGTAAACCATGAAATTATAGGGGAACAAAATTCATGTCCCACGTGTGGAAACAAGAATTTAAATGAAAAAAAGGCAATTGAGGTTGGAAATATTTTTAAATTGAAAACAAAATATTCTTCTGCTTTTAACCTTACGTATAAGGATAAAGATGGTACAAACAAGCCCGTTATAATGGGATGTTATGGTATTGGACTTGGTCGTGTCATGGGGACTGTTGTTGAAGCGCGCCATGATGATGGTGGTATTGTCTGGCCACTTAGTATAGCTCCCGCACACGTACACCTTTTGTCTATTGGGTCGGGAGATCCCGACACATTGAAAGAAACAGCAGATCGTATGTATAATAGCCTTATTCAGAGTGGGATTGAGGTTCTTTATGATGATCGTTCTCATGTTTCTGCCGGAGAGAAGTTTTCAGATGCTGATCTTATAGGAATTCCTTATAGAGTCGTAATAAGTGAAAAACTCTTGAAAGAAAAAAAAGTTGAAATAAGAGATAGAAAAGAAAAAAAAGTGAAGATTGTTTTTGAAACAGAACTGGTAGATTTTCTAAAAAAACAAATATAAATTTATGATTTTCAAAAAAACAATTGGTATTGATTTAGGAACTGATACTACACAGATATATTTAAGCGGTTCCGGAATTGTGGTAAACGAACCGAGTATTGTTGCTTTTAATAACGCAACAAATCGTATCGTTGCGATTGGGTCTGAAGCAAAAAAAATGCTTTCGCGAACTCCCGCACACATTACCGCAATCCGTCCTATAAGTAATGGTATTATTGCCGATTTTGATATGGTAAAGGAAATGATTCAGAATTTTTTAAAACATGAAAAAATTCCATGGTCATGGATTACAAAAACAATTGTAAGTATTCCAACAAATCTTACTGAGGTTGAACGTAAATCTGTTGAGGATCTTTTGCGAGAGGCTGGAGCAAATCCTGTATATCTCATTGAACAACCGCTTGCCGCCGCATTTGGAAGTCGTTTGGATGTATATCAACCAACAGCACATTTTATTGTTGATATTGGTGCTGGAACTACTGACATGGCGATTATTTCTTTAAATGGCGTTGTTGTTTCAAAACGGCTTAAAATAGCTGGTGATTATTTAAATAATGAGATTATTCGCGGAGTGAGAGAGGAACTCAAATTAAATATAGGCGAACCAACCGCAGAAGAAATAAAAATAGAAGTTGGCTCAGTTATTCCTTGGAATGATAAATTAGAATTCGTTATCAGGGGTCGTGATGTTCAAAGTGGGCTCCCTCGTGAAATGATTATTAAAGATACACAGGTACGTTTTTGGCTTGTGAGGCCAGTGAAACTTATTATTGAAGCTATTAAAGATCTAATAGAAAGTGCTCCGCCGGAACTCGTTGGAGATATTTATAAAAACGGAATTTATTTTTGTGGAGGAGGGAGCATGCTTCGAGGAATTGATAAACTTATTGAAAAAGAGATAGGAGTTTATGTGACTGTTGTTGAGGATCCTCTCACTTGTGTTGCTCGTGGTACAGGAATACTTTGTGATAAGTTTGATGAGCATAAACACCTTTTAAATAATTTTTCTCGACTTAACCTTATTGGTAAGGTAATGGAATAATATGAAATCTTTTGGCGTTTTTACGATAGGCATCCTTGTTTTGTGTGTTGCGTTCTCTTTTATCTTTTTTCGCACTCAGATTATGAATTTTTTCTTTGATGTACGGACTGGTGTAACTGAGAAAGTGAGTGACAATTTTGATTATAATACGTGTAAGGCTCTCTTTGTCCAAAATGAGGCGCAAAAATCACTTTTAGAAACACCACTCATTTTTTCTCCTTTACACTTGGATTCAAAATATAAAATTTCTAAAACAGAAACTTATTCACGCTACCCATTTAATGATAAAAATCTCATAGTCATACAAGGAGGAACAGATGATCATTTTGCGGTTTCTATGCCCGTTTTATTTACAGATGGTGTCCTCGTTGGAAGGATAACGAATGTTTTACGAACTCAAAGCGAGGTACAAACAATTTTTGACCCATCATGGAAAAGCAGTGTTTATATCGGTTCATCAAAGATAAAGGCGGTTCTTCAAGGAGGTGAGAATCCAACACTTGAATTTATTCCTAATAGCGCTCCAATTAAGGAGGGAGATAGTATTTTAAATAGCTCTCCTGATTTTCCACTCAATCTTTTTATAGGAACCGTTTCTTCTATTACAACTAAAGAACATGCACTTTGGACCGAGGCGAGTGTTCATACTAATTATTCATTTGAAGATATTAGGAATGTTTCTGTTATTACTAATTTCCCTTAGTTTTTATGTTATTTCGTACAAACATAATATATTCAAGTATAAGTATTGTGATGCTTACTTTATTTTTCTTTTTTTTACAGTACTCAAAATTATTATCGGTTTCTGGAATCCAACCGAATATTATACTCATATTTCCTCTTTTCCTGCTTTTTAAGGAAAAGTCTTCAGTTCCTTTTTTTGTTTCAATTTTTTCATCTGCCATCTATGCCTATTTTTTTAGCCCATTTTGGATAATACCTGTTTCTTTTACTATTTTGCTCACTTTACTTATTTTTTTCTTCCGTTCATTTTTTACTGGTAATCGCGCCCTCGATTTTTTTGGTGTTGTAGCAATTACCACAGTAGTTTTTCTCCTCGCTTTATATGCATTTCATTGGGGTGATGTATCTATCCCTGTTATGTTAGGAAGTATCATTTATAATATGTTTATTGGTGGAATCTTTTTACTTGTTTCATCAAAAATAGCTTTTTCATGAGGAAAAAAAATCTTGATATAGAACATATTCTTGCCGATAACTCGTCAGGAGTTGATCAGTTGCGGGAAGTCTCTCTTGAGAGACGTGTTTTTGTTTATTTTATTATTTTTGCTTTTACTGCTGGTGGAATGGCTTTTGCTGCTCTCATTAAAACAGGAATTGTAAATCATGGGTTTTATTTACAACGTGCAATAAGGAATATGAGTGATACTTCAATACATATTGCCCCGCGAGGGGTTATTGAGGACAGGTTTGGTTCCACGCTTGTTCACAACACACCCTCGTTTAATGTTTTTCTTTTGCCACGTTATTTGCCTGAAAATTCAGAGGAGAGGAATAAAATATTTTTACGTATAACTCAAATTGCTGATTTAAATTTTCAAGATCTTGTTAAAAAAATAGATGCTCACGATTGGACTCTTAGTGACCGCATTTTACTTGCTAGTGATATTACTCAAGACGAATTGGTTTCTTTTTCTTCTGAAAAAATATCAGGAGTCTCGGTAGAACCCGGTTTTAAACGCGAGCCCAATATTCCACTCGCTTTTTCCCACATTATTGGTTATACAGGCCTTGTTAATACGGATGATATTGAAAATAATCCAGATCTTACTATTGATGACGAGATTGGGAGGGCTGGGCTTGAAGCATATTATGATAGTGATTTACGTGGATTAAATGGTGAAGAGGTAACATTCAAAAACGCGCGTGGAAAAACAGAGGAGACGAGGACCACAAGAGAGGCTGTTCCCGGAGATAATATTCAGACTTTTATTGATAAAGATTTTCAAGAATATTTTTATAATCGTCTAACACAAAGACTTCATGATTTAGGGCTCAGTGTTGCCATAGGTGTTGCAATCAATCCTCAAAATGGTGAAGTTTTGTCTCTTTTCAATATTCCTGGATATGATCCTTCTCATATTACCAATTATTTGAATGATAAAAACCAGCCTCTTTTTAATCGTGCTGTGGGTGGAAAATATAACCCTGGTTCTACAATAAAGCCTCTTGTTGCTACGGCAGCTCTTTATGAGGGAGTTGTGACTCCAGATACACAAATTTATTCAAAGGGATATATTGATGTTCCTAATCCTTATAATCCTGATTCGCCAAGTAGATTTGTTGATTGGAGGCCACAAGGATGGGTGAATGTAATTTCAGCGCTTGCGCGTTCCAGTAATGTATATTTTTATGAAGTTGGTGGTGGGTTTGAAAATCAAAAAGGTTTAGGAATTACAAAACTTGATGAGTGGTGGAAAAAATTTGGGCTTGATGAAAAAACGGGAATAGATTTACCCGGAGAATCAGTTGGTTTTCTTCCGACTCCTGAATGGAAAAAACAAAATACAGGAGAACCATGGAGACTTGGTGATACATATAACGTTTCTATAGGACAGGGAGATTTTTCTATAACACCAATGGAGCTTATTACTTATATAGGAGCCATTGCAAATGGTGGAACATTTTATAAACCTCGTGTTGTTAATGAGATTGTTGATGAAAATCAGAATCTCGTTAAAAAAACAACCCCCGTTATTCTGAGAGATTTACACAGCGAGATACAAGACGTGGTTTCGTATGTGCAAAGGGGTATGCGTGAAGGTGTTACAAAGTCTTACGGGACATCGTATCTTTTACATGATCTTCCGTTTGCTGTTGCGGCAAAAACAGGTTCAGCTCAGGTACAAAATAATACAAAGACTAATGCGTTTTTTGTAGGATATGCTCCCTATGATAATCCACAGATTGCCATACTTGTGCTTGTAGAGAATTCTCGTGAAGGGAGTGCAAATACCATTCCAGTAGCAAAGGACGTTCTTATGTGGTATTATCAGAACAGATTAAAAAACGACCAACAACAGGCAACCAACAACCAATAACGGGGATTTAAAAGTAATTATTCGTTGTAAGTTGTGGGTTTTTTGTTGTGAGTTATATATATATGTCAAATAGTTATCTTTCGCAGGAGCGTTATAATGAAGTCTCTGAGACACTCAAAAAATTAAAAACAGAGGGCAGGCAGAATGTTGCAGAGAGATTAAAACAATCAAAAGAACTTGGTGATCTTTCTGAAAATTCTGACTATCAAGAAGCACGTGAAGAGCAATCACGATTGGAGCGTAAAATAGCTGAACTTGAAGAGCTTCTAAAAACAGCTTCAATTATTAAGAAATCAGAGGGCAATAGTGCCCATATTCGTGTTGGATCAAAGATAAGTGTAAAGAAGAACGGGAACGAAAAAATTCAATATGTAATTGTGGGATCTAGTGAAGCAAGCCCAGCAGATGGACTTATTTCAAACGAATCCCCAGTAGGAAAAAATCTTTTGGGTAAAAAAGTGGGAGATAAAGTTTCGGTAAAAACTCCCGCGGGGGAAGTTCCTTATGAGATTCTTGCTATTGAATAAACAGATATGTTAGAAGATCTTATACATGACCGTGAGCGTAAACTTGAGAACTATACACACACATCAGATCCGTTTCCTGCACGTGTATTGCGCACAGAAATAATTAAGTCTTTTGTTGATAAGTTTACCTCTTTTGAAAAATCAAAAAAACGGGTTATTATAACCGGCAGAATTTTTAGTTGGAGAGATCAAGGAAAAATTATCTTTGCTAATGTTCGTGATGAAAGTGGTGCTGTTCAAATTGTTCTAAATGAAAAAGAAATGCGCTCCGAGTTTACATTACCTAAGGAAACTTTTGATATTGGAGATTTTGTTGAAGTAAAGGGAGTTGCTTTTAAAACAAAACGTGGAGAAAAAAGCGTCTTGGTTAAGAAGATAAGAATTATTGCTAAGGGATTACGGCCAATTCCTTCTGAATGGTTTGGTATAGAAGACGTTGAAACACGACTAAGAAAACGCTATCTTGATTTACTTATGAGTTCTGAAGTTAGAGGACTCTTTAAAAAGAAGAGCTTGTTTTGGGATGCTGTCAGGTCATTTTTAAAACAAGAAAATTTCTTGGAAGTTGAAACTCCCGTACTTGAATCTATACCAGGAGGAGCCGAAGCAGAACCGTTTGTGACACATCATAATGCGCTTGATAGTGACTTTTATTTGCGTATTTCGCTTGAGCTTCCTCTCAAAAAACTTCTCGTAGGTGGATTTGAAAAAGTGTTTGAAATCGGACGTGTTTTTAGAAACGAAGGAATAGACAAAGAACACCTGCAGGATTATACACAAATGGAGTGTTACTGGGCTTATGCTGACTATCGTGCCATGATGAAGTTCGTAGAGAAGATGTATAAAACTGTTATACGAAAAGCATTTGGGACTCTTTCTTTTGATTTTCAAGAAAAAAAAATAAATTGGGGAAAGAAATGGAAAATAATTGATTATTTTACTATTTTTAAAAAAGAAACCGGTATTGATCTTTCTTCGGTTACAAAAATTGATTTAGAAAAAAAAGCAAAATTATTAGGAATTTCCCTCGATGGTTCTTTAGGAAAGGGGAGGCTTATTGATCTTATATACAAAAAATCTGTTCGACCGAAACTTATTGAGCCTTGTTTTCTTATAAATCCTCCCGTTGAAATTGAGCCACTTGCAAAGCGCATGGAAGGAGATAAAAATCGAGTAGAGCGTTTTCAGGTAATGGCATATGGTACAGAGCTTGGGAAGGGTTTTTCCGAATTGAATAACCCTATTGATCAACGCGGTCGTTTTGAAGATCAGATGAAACTGCGAGAAGCGGGTGACAAAGAAGCCCAGATGATTGATGAGAGTTTTTTGGAAGCACTTGAGTACGGTATGCCTCCTGCTGGTGGTTTCGGTATGTCTGAGAGAGTTTTTTCTGTACTTGCCGGACTTCCTATTAGAGAAACTGTTTTCTTTCCTCTTATGAGAGAGGGAGAAAAATAGTGTTGAGGTGAATTATACTAACTGATATTAATTAAATAATTATTATGCTTGATATAAATTTTATAAGAAAAGATCCCGAAAAGGTGAAAATTGGAATACAAAACAAAAATATTGATCCAAAAATTGTGGATAGATTTTTACGTGTTGATGAGGATTGGCGCATGAAGACGCTTGCGTTTGATCAATTAAAAGCGGAACAAAATGTTCTAAACAAAGAACTTGCCAGAGATAGAACAGAGGATCTTTTAAGTAAGGCACAAGTTTTGAAAAAGAGAGTTGCGGATCTTACTGAGGAATATTCAAAATTAACGGAAAAGAGAGAGGAATTGATGTACTCGTTTCCTAATATTCCTTTTGATGATGTGCCAGTTGGGAAAAATGAAACTGAAAATAAAATACTCAAAGAAATTGGAGAAAAACCTGAATTTTCTTTTGAACCAAAAGATTATCTTTCTTTGGGAGAAAAATTAGGAATTATTGATGTAAAAAAAGCATCTGAAGTTTCTGGAAGTAGATTTGGTTATTTATTTGGTGACGGTGCCTTACTAGAGCTTGCTCTTGTTCATTATGCGTTTGAAATTATTGTAAAACATGGATTTGTGCCGGTAATTCCTCCTGTGATGATAAAACCTGAGGTGTATAAAGGAATGGGTCGTTTAGATGCTGACCAGAGAGATGAGCGGTATTTTTTGGAGAAGGACAATCTCTATCTTGTAGGAAGTTCAGAACATACCATGGGTCCTATACATATGAATGAGACGTTTGAAGATAAAGATTTGCCAAAGCGATATGCCGGATTTTCAACTTGTTTTAGGAGAGAAGCGGGATCATATGGAAAAGACACAAAGGGTATTTTGCGAGTGCATCAATTTGATAAAGTTGAAATGTTTATTTTTGCTCACCCTGAAAAATCAAACGAAGAACATCAATTACTTTTAAAGGTTCAAGAAGAACTTGTTTCTGGCTTGGGACTTCCATATCGTGTTGTGGAAATGTGCACTGGTGATATGGGGTGGACCGATGCAAGGCAATTTGATATTGAAACATGGATGCCTGGACAGGGGACATATCGTGAAACAAATTCATGTTCCAATACAACTGATTTTCAATCACGTGGAATGAATACGAAATATAAAACGAAAGACAAAAAGACGAAATCAGAATATGTACACTTTTTAAACGCAACTGGATTTGCAATTGGTAGAACGATTATTGCAATTATTGAAAATTATCAAACAGAGAAGGGGACAATAAAGATTCCAGAGGCGCTTCAGAAGTTTATGGGAAAGAAAGAAATAAAATAATTTTTTGTTTTGCGCACATTTTTAAAGAAAGTCATATTTACTGTTGGTCTTTTATGTGTTATAAAAGCCCTAGAATGATATAAAATTTAATATCGGAGGAGGTTGCAGTCATGAAGAGTGATAAAACAGAAAAGGTAGTTATCGTATCTGTACCAAAAGGTATAATTTCAGAATGTATCAGAACTGCATGGATAGGAATAGAATTTTACCCCGTTTTCAAAGAAATTTTAAGAAAAGAATTATCGTTAGATGAAATAGAAAAAATAGATAATAATTTTTTTATTTTAAGAACTGACGCGATAGAATTTCTTAAAAAATTTAAAAAAATTCAGGCAGTAAGATATTGGGAAGCAAAGACATCTAAATACATTGTCTTTGAAAAAGAAATATGTTTCGGATCTATTTATAGAGATTAGAAAATAAAAAATAAGCAACGGGTGTTGCTTATTTTATTTGTGCGGTCTTCGAGTCCCGAACGCAAAGATAATAAATCAGCCTTTACTTCCCGCAAAAAAATACCCAAAGGGTATTTTATGTGCCTAGGGAGGGACTCGAACCCTCAAGGGTTTCCCCACACGATTTTGAGTCGTGCGCGTATACCAATTCCGCCACCCAGGCAAGATAACTTGCCTGATTATTCTGCCACAATTAAAAATGATAGTAAATAACGCTTATTTAATGATATAATAAAATAAATATGCCTCGTATCATAGCAATTTTTAATCAAAAAGGAGGAGTTGGAAAAACCACAACAGCGATGAACCTATCAGCATACCTTGGTATGCTTGGACACAAAACCTTGCTTGTTGATTTTGATCCGCAATTTAATGCCACAATAGGAGTGGGTATTCGTCATGCACCCGACGAGACGATTTACCACGCGCTTCTTGGGGAAAAGAGAGCTGAAGATGTTATAAAACAAACATATCTTGCAAACTTACATATTGCACCAGCTTCAAGTGATTTATCAGGTGCGCTTGTAGAGTTAGTGAATCTTCCAGAAAGAGAGTTTTATCTTAGGAAGTTCATTAATCAGATAGAACATAAATATGATTATATTCTTATTGATTTAGGACCCAGTTTAAATCTCCTTACTATAAATGGACTCTTAGCAGCCCATGAAGTTATTATCCCTATTCAGTGTGAGTACTATAGCTTAGAAGGGGTAAATCAACTCGTGAAGACGATTGACCTTATAAAAAATAATATTGGTCATAATATAAAAGTCGGGGGAGCTTTACTTACTATGTATGACAAGCGTGAAAAACTTTCACGTGAAGTTGTGCGTGAAATACGAAGACGTTTTCCTTACAATATTTATGAAGTTGAAATACCGCGATCGGTGGCGCTTGCTGAAGCTCCAAGTTATCAAAAACCAATTATGCTTTATGCTCCACAAAGCTCGGGAGCGCTTGCATATGAGCGATTAGCACGAGAGGTGATGGAACAAGGAGGTATGCCTGCTCCAACTCATAAAGTATTTGAAAAATCTTTAGAAGAGGAGATAAAAAAAGAGGAATTATATCCTATAGAAGAAAAAAAACAGGAATATTCTATTGTTACTAATGTTTTTCAATATGAAACAGAAGATGATGTTCCGCTTCCATTAATTATTCACCATCACGAAGATAAAGGGACTTATTCCGACTATTGAAATCTTTTTTTGTAATGATATAGTGAGTAACGGTTCGAGTTGTGTGGACGCTTTTATTCTAAAAATATAATCGTATCCGGCCGGTATGATTTATTTTTGTGGATATAAGTAGTTGCATTTCACGGGCTAATGTATGTACGTACATTCATTTTTCTAAAACAGAGGGAAGCGTCCGTTTGTTATTTAAAAGTATTTATTCCCGATTTTGAGTTGTTCTTTAATTATTATTTATTTTATTATCTCTCAAAATATAACTGTGGAAAAAGTACTTTTTAAACAGAGGATTGTTCCTCTGTTTTAGTTTATATCTGTATTATGCAGTGGCACGCTCCATGTGCGCGTGCCAAGGATAGCATAATATGATATCCTTGCGATAGTTAAAAATAGCACTTTTACATAGCTATTTGCTTGCCCCGTAGTGAGCTTTGTTCTACTACTAGGGCACTATCTATTGTAGCCCCGAGGAGATTTAAGTCTTTTCAGGGCTGCAATGGGACAGCAAAATTCAAACTCAAAAGGAGGAATAGTCATGACTACGAAGTATAAAACCGCCTTCCACGGCAACACCTACCTCCTCTCCGTGGACTACGGAAGAAGCATTGAGGATGGAGTGAAAGCCGGTCGCTACGACTGGGCCAACTCCGACATTACCTCAAAGAACTGCCCGACCGAGCGGAAGGGCGCGGCCGAGGTTACGGTGGAGCTCATCCACTTCAACCGGTACATCTCAACCAACGAGGCACTCCGCGAGCTCGACAGAATGGGCTATCGTCCGGCCGAGCTTCATGAGCTTCTCGCCTTTGGCGAGAAGTACTCGGAAGTTCAGCGCAAGTTCCCGGTTGTCGCTCTTGGTTCCGTCTGGCAGAGCCGGGGTGGCGACCGCCACATCACGTACCTCAGCAGGGGCGGCTCGGAGCGCGGCCTGAGCCTGGTCTGGGTCGGGAGTGGCTGGGACGAGATCTATCGGTTCGCGACCGTCCGCAAGTAGCTCCAATCTTTTGGGCCTTGGTTTCTGAATCCTTGGGGAACCTTTACTCCTTGGAATCGTTCGCCCTCGGCGTAGCAACATCGCGCCGAGGGCTTTTTCTTTACTATACACAATGCCAGATACATTCTGGACTCTATGAAGCACTAGCTTTATGGAGTTTTTTAAGTTTGTTTCGTGTTATAATGATTTTAAATTATGTTAGGAAAAGGACTAGAATCTCTTATTCCTCCATCACGGGGAATTCAACAAAATCAGAATATTAAAAGCCAAGAAGGTGGCGAGTATTTAGCTATTTCTGCCCATTCCAAGAGACAAGAAGAAGTGCTAAAAAAAGAACCATCTTCAACAGGGAATGCTCCTCGATCTCGTTCAGGCGAATCAGTTTTTCATATTGAAATAGAAAAGATACACTCAAATCCTTATCAGCCAAGAAAGACCTTCAATGAAAAAGAATTAAATGAGCTTGCTCAATCAATAAGAGAGGTTGGTGTCATTCAGCCAATTATCGTTTCAAAAATCGTAAGAGAAATTGAAGATGGTACAAGTGTTGAATATCAGCTTGTTGCAGGAGAACGAAGACTTATGGCGTCAAAAATTCTTGGGTTTGAAAGAATCCCCGCTATTATTCGTCGCGTTGATTCAAAACAAAAAGAGCTTGAACTTGCCCTTATTGAGAATATTCAAAGAAGTAATTTAAGCCCCTTAGAGTCTGCAAAGAGCTTTGCTCGTCTCTCAGATGAATTTGGTTTAACGCAACGCGAGATAGCAACGCGTGTTGGAAAAAGTAGAGAGACAGTTGCAAATACCATGCGTCTTTTGCAGCTTTCTTCCGAGATCCAAGACGCTTTAAGAAACGGAGTTATAAATGAGTCACAAGCTCGTACGCTTCTTACCATTTCAGATCCCACTGGGCAAAAAAATGCATTTGATAGGCTTCTATCAGGAAAGATGAGTGTTCGTGAATTACGAACACAAATACATCCAAGACACCTGGATCCTGAAATTGGATTTTGGAAGAAACGTCTTGAGGAATTTTTTGGAGCTTCTGTACAAATTGTAAAACGTAAGGGAAAAGGTAAAGTTACTGTTCATTTTCATTCAGATGATGAATGGCATGCAATCTTACGCAAATTATTGGGTGATGAATAGATTATGAGCGTGAAGTTTTACATCTTACTTCTTGTGTTTCAGATATTTTTTTAAGTTGTACAAGTAATTTTTGTAGTTTTTGTTTTGAGGGGATATCTGAATGTATTATTATTTTTGAAAAAGTGAGTCTTTTATCTGTCTCACTTTTGAGATAGGTAATATTTATTTTTAATTCTCCAAATGTTGTGGTGATATCTTTTAAATACCCTGGGTGATCTTTGTTTGTGATAGTAATTTCAAGATAGGGTTTTCCGCCCACCATTTGTTTTTTGGGAGCCTTAATTCCTAACGCGCTTTTAATTCGTTCTCGCGCACCTGATGTCTGTACAAATCTAAGCCAGTTTTCTGATGGTTTTTTTCCTCTTTGGATAATTATTTCAACTATATCTCCTGAATTTAATACATAATCCAATGAAACTATTTTTCCATTTACTTTTGCTCCCACGCATTGATCTCCAATTTCACTATGAATGCTATAAGCAAAATCAACAGGAGTTGCTCCAGAAGGAAGGTCAATTATATCGTTATTTGGAGTGATAACAAAAATACGATCTTTAAAGAAATCAATTTTTAATGATTTAACAAACTCATCATAATTTGTAAATGTTTTTTGCCAATTTCTCAGTTGTTCTACCCATTTGAGTTCTCGTTTATTTTTAACACCAGTCCATTTTTTAAGTCGTTCTTTAGAGACTCTTTCTTGTTGATATGCCCAGTGTGCCGCAATACCCAGTTCTGCCTCCTCATGCATCTCTTTTGTTCGTATTTGAAATTCAGTTATATAATTATCTATACAAAAAACAGTTGTGTGTAAACTACGATATCCATTGGATTTTGGTCGCGCAATATAGTCTTTTATTTTTCCTGGAAGAGGAGCCCATGTTTGATGAATAATACCAAGTACCGTATAGCAATCTTCTATAGTTTTTACAATAATACGAAGAGCTACAAGATCATGCACTTTTTCAATATCCATATCATACCGCATCAGTTTTTTATAAAGGCTTGAGTATCGCTTTGCTCGTGCGTCAATTGATATTGGCTTAATGCCGTGTTTTGAAAGTAGTTTTGTTACTACTGGCTTTGTTTTTTCAGAGTAAGTTTTTCGATCTTCATAAGAATTTTTAATGGTTTCAAGGAGCCACGCGTATTCTTCCGGGTGAATATAGGGAAATGCGAGATCTTCTAAATCTCCCGATAATTTTTGCATTCCTAAGCGATAGGCGAGTGGGGCGTATATTTCTACGGTTTCCCATGCCATACGTTTTTGGCGGTCTTCGGATAAGAAAGAAAGTGTCTGCATATTATGAAGACGATCGGCAAGTTTTATGATGACCACTCGAAGATCTTTTGTAAAAGAAAGTACAAATTTTCTCAAATTTTCAATCTCGCTTTGTTTTTCCGTATAGTTAATATTTTTAAGTTTTGTAAGTCCATCCACAAGAAATGCAACCTCTTCTCCAAATTTTTTTTCTAGGTCTTTTAGAGAATATTCAGTATCTTCGACAACGTCGTGAAGAAGTGCCGTAGCTATGCTTGCTTCATCAAGTTTCCATTTAAGTATTGTTTCTGCAACTTGAACCGAATGAGTGAAATAGGGGTCTCCACTTGCTCTTAGATCGTTTTGGTGGGCTTCTTTTGCAAACACATATGCCCTGTAAACAAGGGATTTGTGGTCGAGGTATGTTTTAAGAAGAGAGTTCATAAATAAAAAGCGTTATTGATTATAGTATGTAGCATATTGGACAAAAACAACAACTGAAGACAAAATTATAAATATTGACAGAGGTTTATTCATAGATATAATAGAAAAGTAAAATTGGCAATGAAAGGTCGTGTCTGCTAATATGGTTAATATATATATTTTATGAAATTACAACCATTATCAAATCACATTCTCCTCGAGCTCATTGAGGAGGACACAAAAACCACCAAATCGGGTATTGTGCTTCCTGATACGGCGGAAAAGAAAAAACAAAGCAAAGGCACAATTATTGCTGTTGGTCCGGGAAGAATGAATGACAAAGGCGATCGGATTCAAATGTCAGTAAAGGTCGGAGATACGGTATTATTTAAAGAACCATGGTCCGAAGACAATAAAATGGAAAGTGAAGGTAAAAAACTTTTTCTTATTGATGAGGATGATGTTTTGGGAATTATAAGTTAACCAACAACCTACTACCAACTATTTACAACAAGTAATTGAGTTGTTAGTTGTGAGTCGTTTGTAGTCGGTTATAAATTATTATGTCTAAACAAATTTTATTTAATGAAGAAGCGCGCTCCGCTATGAAAAAGGGTATTGATACTCTTGCAGAAGCCGTTAAAATGACACTTGGTCCTCGTGGACGAGCTGTTGTTATAGAAAAAGGGTATGGTTCTCCACAGGTTACATTTGACGGAGTTACGGTTGCGAAAGAGGTTGAACTTGAGGGAAAATATGAAAATCTTGGAGCCGAATTTATTAAACAAGCGGCTGATAAAACAGATGATAATGTTGGTGATGGAACAACTACCTCAGTAGTACTTTCTCATGCGATGATAGATGCTGGAGAAAAGATGATTAATGAGAAGGGATTTAATGTAATTCAGCTTGCTGAAGAATTAAAGTTAGGAAGTGAAGCCATTTTAAAGGCGCTTGAAGCACAAAAAGAGCTTATTAATGATAATAAAAAAATACAGGAGGTTGCGACTCTCTCTGCAAAAGATGAACATATTGGACGTCTTATAGCAGAGGTTATGGAAAAAGTTGGGCGCGAGGGAGTAGTAACCATTGAGGATTCAAATACCCTTGGTAATTCATATGATATGGTTGAAGGTATGCAATTTGATAGGGGGTATGTTTCACCATATATGGTTAGCAATCAAGAGAAGATGGAAGCAGAATTAGAGGATCCTTATATCCTTGTTACTGATAAAAAAATCTCCTCTATTCAAGAATTACTTCCTCTTCTTGAAAAAATTGTAGCAAGTGGAAAGAAAGAGCTTATTATTATTGCGGAAGAAATAGAAGGTGAAGCTCTTGCTACGCTCGTTTTGAATAAGATTAGGGGTATTTTTAACATCCTTGCCGTAAAGGCACCGGGATTTGGGGATAGGAAAAAAGAAATGCTTCAAGATATCGCGGTGGTAACCGGAGCTCAAATTATTTCTGATGACTTGGGAAAGAAACTTGAGAGCGTAGAACTCTCGGATCTTGGACACGCTCATCGTGTTGTTTCAACAAAGGATGATACTACTATTGTGGGAGGAAAAGGAGAAAAGAGTCTTATTGAAGAAAGGGTTTCTCAACTTCGTGCTCTTATTAAAAATACTGATTCTGATTTTGATAAGGAAAAGTTACAAGAACGTCTTGGTAAGCTTTCGGGTGGTGTTGCTGTTTTAAGAGTTGGTGCTCCGACAGAATCTGCACAAAAAGAACTAAAGCAAAGAGTTGAAGATGCGGTATCCGCAACTCGCGCGGCTATGGAAGAGGGAATTGTTCCTGGTGGTGGAATAGCGCTTTTGAATGTAGTAATGAATATGAGTGTTAAAAAAGATATGTCACCCGTTGAACAGGCAGCACATACTATTTTAATGCATGCGGTTGAGTCACCAATTACTGCAATTATTATAAATAGCGGAGAGAACGCAACAAAGATTCTTGATGCTTTAAAAACAAGAAAACCTGATGAGAATTGGAAAGGATTTAATGCTATGAAGAATGAAATAGGGGACTTAAAAGTTTCTGGTATTATAGATCCGCTTAAAGTTACCAAAACAGCATTTATGAACGCTGTTTCTGTTGCGAGTAATTATCTCACCATCGGTGCGGCAATAACTGAGATTCCAAAGAAAGATGATGACAAGCCTGATATGTCTGGTGGAATGGGAGGATACTAACCAGAAGCTCATGGACTATCTCATTTTCTACAATACCGCGTGCGTTCATCACGCTTTCAAAAACAAATTTTCGCCTATTCAGTTCATGCTACAATAGTCGAAGGCGAATACCGTCAAAATGCCTCTGGAGTCCAGAATTGGGTGCATTATACATTTTATTTACTTATTCCTACCTTTTGATACAATATATAAAAAGGTCTTTATATATTATTGATTATGATTGTTATATACATTGTTTTAGGAGTTATTGTTTTGTGGTTTATTTTTGGTTACAACAGCTTGGTTCGTCTCGTAAATAGGACAAAAGAGGCGTGGGCGGATATTGACGTGCAATTGAAGCGCAGACACGATCTCATTCCTAATTTAGTTGAGACAGTAAAGGGGTATGCAACACATGAAACTCAGGCATTTCAATCGGTAACAGAGGCTCGTGCAAAAGCTCTTGGCGCACAGACTGTTGATGAAAAGGCAAAGGCAGAAAATAATTTAAGCTCCGCACTTAAGAGTATTTTTGCCGTTGCTGAAGCCTATCCACAACTTCGCGCAGTTGAAAGTTTTGTAAACCTTCAAAACGAACTTTCTGATACCGAAAATAAAATTCAGGCAGCGCGCAGATTTTATAACGGAAATGTTCGTGATTTGAATACAAAAATTGAAGTATTTCCATCAAACCTTATTGCGGGGATGTTCAATTTTAAAAAGCAAGAATTCTTTGAGCTTGATGATGCAAGTGAAAAAGAGCCGGTAAAAGTGCAATTCTAAATTCGAAATTTTTTTCGTGGCTACTATCTACAATTATAAAGATTCTAATATACGGAAAACGTATACTCTTTTTACGGTTTTTTTTATTGTCATTATTGGTATAGGATGGGTATTTTCACAAATCTATCAGAGCTCAGATATATTGATAATTGCGGTCTTGTTTTCGGTGGGAATGAGTTTTATAAGTTATTGGTATTCCGATAAAATAGTGCTTCGTATGGCAAATGCGCGTGAGATGAAAAAAGAAGATGCGCGCGAGCTTTATAATACTGTTGAAAATCTTTCAATCACGGCGGGACTTCCTATACCAAGAATTTATTTAGTGAACGAATCAGCACCAAATGCATTCGCCACTGGTAGAAGTCCTGAGCATTCTGTTATTGCGGTTACAAGTGGGTTACTTTCAAAACTCAATAAAATAGAACTTGAAGGAGTTTTAGCTCATGAAATTTCTCATATAGGTAATAGAGATATGTTACTTTCAACCGTTGCTGTAATTTTAGTTGGATTTATTTCTCTTATTTCTGATATATTTCGTCGCTCGGTTTTTTTTGGAAGATTCAATCGTGATAGGGAAGGGGGGCAGGCGGGAGGTATTTTATTTCTCGTTGGAATTGCTCTCTCTGTTCTTGCTCCTATTGCTGGAATACTGATGCAACTAGCAATTTCACGGAAACGTGAATTTTTAGCAGATCAGTCGGGGGCACTTCTCACTCGTTATCCGGAAGGTCTTGCAAGCGCGCTTCAAAAAATATCAGAGGACGAAACTCCTCTTCGTGTTGCAAAAACCACCACAGCACATTTGTGGATTGAAAGCCCTTATCATAAAAAGGATAAGAAAACACCGCTATTTGCAAAGTTATTTTCCACACATCCCCCCGTTCAAGATCGTATTAATGCCTTGAGGGATATGAATGGTTAGTTTGCTAGAATATATATATGAAACACAGATCTTTTGAGAATGTTTCTAAAGAAGAAGAGCATAGAGATTTTGGTAATATCGAACTCACTGAAAAAGGTGAGTTAATAGCTCGTAAAGATATTTCAATTCGTGATGAAATAGAAAATGAAGCTCAATATAAAGAAAGTAAGGAGTGGCAAGACGCATTGGAGGATTTTAAAAAAACATGGGACAATCTTGATTTGAGCAATCTTTCAAACGAAGTACGTCAGACGATTCATGATCCGGAGTGGTTTGTGAAGTTAATTGATACCCTTCTTGAAAAATATGAGGTAGGACGTGTAAAGATATATCTTGAACAAAAATTTTTTGAATTTGAAAAATTAAGAGGGGAATTTGAAGACGCAAGAGAGAGTGTCGTTGATAATATGCTTGATTTTAAAAAAACAGTGGATGAGGATTTAAATAGTGAGTTGAAAGAAAAATTTAAAGATAGGATTGCTTGGATAGATAGAACGCTTGCGAAGACAAACGATGTAATTGATTATATAAAAGAAAAACAGACAGAACTTTTATTATAAACATGGAACAAACAAAAGTAGAAAATAAAAAGGAATATTCTATAAACGTGATTATTTCACGACCTAAAAATCCTTCCAGAAGAATGGCGGTTCTCGCTCTTCTTTTTATACCAAGGTTTATCATGCTTATTTTGCATTTTGTTGTACTTTATTTTTTGGCAATTATTTCTTTTCTCGTTACTGTGTTTGGTCAGTTTGCCGTACTTTTTACCAGTAGATATCCAGAAGGCACTTTTGATATAGTGAGAGGAGTAGTACGTTGGCAATTACGTATCAATATGTATATGTTGGGGGCTTAACGATTTCTATTCTTCATTTTCTCTTAAGGAATAAAAAAATGGCAGGGAATATATCCCTGCCAGAAGATTAGAATGACAATATTATATTGTCATGACAGCAATCATATTATGATGGACTTGCTGTATATACTGTATATAGAAAGATATTTTAAAACCTAGATAAAACTGCTGGTTAATATTTCTGAGACTTAGGGCCGCTCAGTTGACTTTTTTATGTTTTAAAGGTTTTATCTAAGTACGATATGAATTTTAACATATAATAGAAATTTGTCAACTATTTTATATTATTTTTAAAACAGCGGTGAAGCTATGTACTATAATGGAGTTATTTCACCAAGGGTGATTTTTCTGGTATAACATTGTAAGGCAGACACGTTAGGAGGGTTCGCATAGTGGTCTAGTGCGCACGCTTGGAAAGCGTGTGTGGAGCAATCCACCAGGAGTTCGAATCTCCTACCCTCCGCCAATTTACAATTTCAG
>Ga0210057_1002756_pt1 | contig 24876 bp, 25 predicted proteins | sample CryGeyCG2114_010_2_FD_183968 | JGI IMG/M metagenome (GOLD analysis project Ga0210057, IMG submission 183968) | Groundwater microbial communities from aquifer - Crystal Geyser CG10_big_fil_rev_8/21/14_0.10 (SPAdes) (version 2) | ecosystem: Environmental > Aquatic > Deep subsurface > Groundwater ...
AAAAATATAAAAAGTTAAATCTTCAAATCGCTCTTCAATAAAATCAATGGCACGCTTATAATAGTCTAAAGTGCAAACGCCATGGAATCTATTAGTCACGGGATTAAAAACATAATCACCGCGCCGGATATGCAATGAAACAGAATTTTTATTAATTATCTCCTGCAACAAACTAGGGTCTAAACTATTATTTTTAAGAGTAAATTCCGATCTGATAATATCGGAAATATCTGAAAAGTATTTTTCTGATTGCCAATAGCCATCCAAATAAACATTATTATTCAAATCTAAGATTGAAGAATTAAAATTATGTCCCTTTTCTTTTATATAATTAGATTTATAGAAAGAATCTGGTAATTTTCTGAAAATTTTCCCTAGCAGACCTTTTTTCTCCGGACCGCAAATTATTTTATTATCTATTTGATTGGAAAAATTCTGCTGAACATTAAATGGTGATAATTCATATTGCCGCTGAGTAATTCCGCTCTGATTATCATAAGCCGATAAATCCAGCTTTAAAACAGCTTTATTTTTGTAAGCTAGCAACCGCCCCGTAGCATACTGGAACATCTGATTTCCTAAGCCGCCTATTAGTTTAGTTATAATCATAGATTAAACTTCTTCAAAACAATAAATGATAATTAATAATAATTATTTCCACTGATTTTAATATTTACAAACTAAAATATATTTATTTAGTTAAAGTTAATTTGAAGGAATAGTTTAATAAACTTTTTAATTTTCTAAAAAAATTATTTAAAAATGCTTGAGGCAACCGACATAATAATATAATTAAAACAAAAAAAGAATATCCTGTTCCATCGACCGCTTTTAAATTTTCTTTGATATACTCAATAGCTTTGCTTATTGGAAAAATGTATCCACATTGATATCTAATTTTAATTTCAGAAGGGGACTCTCTACGATCAATATTTCTGATAAGTCTTTTTTGAAAAAGAATTCTATTATCAATACATATACCAAACCGACTAATAACAGCTAAAACAAAGGCTATATCGGCACCCCATTTATCACTCAGAGGACAGATGCTCCATGCTTTTTTACACATTTCCAATCTATAAACACCGTATATGATATTTGCCTTCCCCATTATTTCTGGTTCTTTCACGTAATTAAATATTCTGACAAAATGAGACTTATTAGTAAATTTTCTAAAAGAGGGGTAAGTCCTAATAGCATGTCCAAAGGAATCAATATTAATAATATTAGAAAATGCTACCCCAAGATTTTGATTCTTTTCAAGAGTACTAACACAAGAAAAAATAAAATCTGGATGCCAAATATCGTCATGAGCCGCCCACATAAAGTATTCACCTTTTGCCAATCTTAAAACACTCTCAAAATTAGCCGGGGCACCAATATTGACTCGATTTCTGTAATATCGAATACGACCATCCTTTTTTATATACTTTCTACATATTTCCTCTGTCTTATCAGTAGACGCATTGTCAGAAATAATTAATTCAAAATTATTATAATTTTGCATCAACAAAGAATCTAAAGATTGACAAATATAATCTTCTCCATTAAATACAACTAAACCAATACTAACTAATTTCCTCTCATTAAACATTTTATTTCATTTTATTTTTATAATAGGGCGGCTTATGGCGTACAATAAAATAATAGAAATGTCGCCAGATTATTTTCTTAGCCATTTTTTTTAAATGAGTTACATCAACCCCCAAAGAACTTATCTCTATTTTAATTTCCTTTAAAGTGACTTTATGATATTTCCATAAACTTGGTAACGACAGAAAATAAAATAAATTTAAAGATCCGGGACGCCAGCCTCCAACTTTTTCCCATTTTGCCTGTTTATACGTAACAATATTTGTATGCTTATAGAAACCGACTTTAGATATTACTTTCCAATTTCCGCAACTAGCCACTGAAAGAAATAATGCAATTTCATTCATCGATTTTGAATTAATATTGATAATTGATTTTCCATTTTTAAATAATACTGAACGTCTAAATAAGCTATAGTATAAGTTTCCATAATTATATTTGAGAATATGTGCGAGTCTCTCTTCTGTATTTTCAGAGTAAAAATTATAAAAAGGCTCTCCCTCGGGGAAAAAATCAAATTTGCTAGTGCCAAAATATTGAGCCTCCATAATTGAAGCAACATATTTTTTCCCAGCTTTATTAAGCTCACTTAGACACATTTCAATAAATAATGGTTCCCACTCATCATCGTCTGCCGCCCACATAAAATATTCTCCAGTTGCCTTGCTAAGAACAAAATCAAAATTAAAGAGAGATCCTTCATTTCGTTTTTGATGAAAAAATTTAATCCTTTTGTCTTTCTCAGCAAACTCCAAAAAGATATTAGCAACTTCAACATTTAAAGAGCAATTATCTGAAACAATAATTTCAAGATTTTTATAGGTTTGCTTCATTATACATTCCAATGCTTTGCGCAAACCCTCTGGACGATTATAGGTGGGCATACCTACGCTAACTAATTGTAGATATTTATTCATTTTGTTATTTTACTCTCTTTAAATAGCCATCTGGCGCCACGGTAATTAATAATTTATTTTGTATAGACTTATCAATTTCAAATTCAGAATGATGTTTAAGATATTCATATACCGCGGTTTTCGGATTATTATTTTTACCCCATGGTCGATTAGGATACGTATCTTCTGGCATATCTTCAATTAGCGTATCAAATACAACGCAATAGCTACCGACAGCAACAAGAGCCGCATAAGCATTTAGCTCAGCTAGAACATGTTCATAAGTATGCATGGAATCAAGAAAAACTAAAATTTTCTTTTTATTATTAGCCAGCATCTTAACTTGCTTCACTATTTCAGAATCAATACTTGAGCCCTGGATCATGTCAATTCTCTTAGATAAAGGATGCGCCTCAATAGCTAAACGATTATGGGAACGTATATCAATATCAATACCAACTACCCGAGCATCACTAGGGCCTCCGCACACAGAATTGAGTTCCAACATAGAAGCCGATAGAATTAAAGAACCTCCATGAGCAATACCCGTCTCAATAATCAAATCCGGCTTAACTTGCCAAATAATCTCTTGAATAGCCATAATATCTTGAGGATATTGAATGATGGGGCGGCCAAGCCAAAAAAAATTATAAGAATATTTTGAACGCGCCGATTCGCTTAAAAATGAATTAGCGCTTGCCTTTAATAGTTTATTAGCCTCGTTTTCTTGTAGTCTTTGCTCTACTTCATTATTAAAATCCATAATTTTATCATTATTTTAATTAAGATTTAAAAAATCAATATATTTTATCAACCCTTCTTGCCACGTAGGCAATACTATTCCCAATGCCCGGGCTTTAGTATTCTTTAAGGCTGAAAATTTTGGACGTTGTATTCCTCCGCTTAAACCATTTCGATCAACCGATTTAATTTTTTTACTTATCTTGGCTAATTTAAATATTTCTTGCATAAACTCATACCACCTGCGGAATCCTTCATTAACTAAATAATATATCCTTATTTCTGGTCTATTATCTAAAAACTTCACTAAATCTGTTTAATTATTTTCCCTGGGTTACCAACAACAACGGAATGAGACGGAACGTCTCTTATGATCACAGCTCCAGCTCCAATGAAGGATCCTGAACCAATTCTAAGTCGCGGAAGAATTATCGCACCAGATCCGATCGTAACAAATTTTTCAACATGCACACAGCCAGTTAAAATAGCTCCGGGCATAATATGAACCCCATCCTCAATAACACACTCATGATCTATTTGGGAGCCTGTATTAACAATACAAGCCTTTCCAATTTTTACACCTACACTAATTGAAGTATTTGCTAAAATTTGAGAACCTTCACCGATTTGGACTCCTTCGGCAATAAATGCAGTTCTGTGCCATATTGTTAAAGGGTGAAAACCTATATCACAAATTTTATTTTGTAAGTCCAACCTCTCTTTTCCCTTATCTCCGCCTATTGCTATAAGGAAAAAAATATTTTTACTCTGTTTTTTCATCGCCCACTCTAAAAATTTATTCCATCCGCCTATAACAGACACACCGCCAACTTTTTCAGATATACCTTCATCATTATCAAAGAGCCAACATAATTTATATTTGAAATCACCTATAAATTCTTTTAGAACCATAGACTGACCGGTCGCTCCCCAAAAAAAACATTTTTTTATCATATCTTATTCTTTTAATATTTTAATCAATACTTTACAAATATAATCAACATCTTTTTTTCTTATTAGTTGACCGCAAGGCAAATTTAAAGCACGAGTAGAAATATCAAAGGCAACGGGTGTATCAGACTTTATCTTAATAAATGGCAATGAAGAAAGTGGATAAAAGAATGGCCTGACTTGAATATTATATTCCGCAAATTTTTTTACCAACTGCTCTTTATTAATTTTGTATTTTTTATCAAAAACAACTGTAACCATCCAATAAGTATTTTTTGTCTGTGACGGTTCAATGTTGAGTTGAAGCCCAGAAATTTTAGAAATCCTTTCTTGATACCATGAAAATATCTGACGTTTTTTTGCAATCAATTCTTCAATTCTTTCCAGTTGGGCAAGTCCACAAGCAGCCTGCATATTGGACATTTTATATTTATAACCAACTTTTAAGGTCCAAAATATTTTATTAGAATCCTTGCAGTGATCATTGTAATATCTTGCTTTTTTAATTAATTCTTTAGAATTAGTTAACAACATGCCACCCTCTCCAGTAACCATCGTTTTAGATCCATGAAAACTAAAACAAGAAATATCACCAAAGCTACCTGCCTTTTTATTATAATATTCCGAACCAACTGCTTCTGCGGCATCTTCAATAATTTTTAATTTATATTTTTTAGCAATTGCTAATATTTTTTTCATCTCCGCCACATGACCATACAAATCAACTACCACTATTGCCTTAGTTTTTTTGGTGATTAATCTCTCTATTTTTGTAGCATCTATACACCAAGTTTCTGGATCAATATCGGCAAATATCGGTTTTGCTCCTATATAATACAAGGGTTCAATAGTCGCCACCCAGGTTATGTCTGGAACAATCACTTCATCACCTTTTTTAATACCTAAAGAAAGATAACTTAAATGCAAAGCCCCAGTGCAAGAAGAAGTCGCTAGGGCATACTTTCTTCCTATATATGCAGCAAATTTTTGTTCAAATAAAGAGACATATTTTATGTAATTTTCATTCCACCCATCCTTGGCTGCCTGTGAGATATAATCTATTTCTTTTTTTGTAATAGAAGGGCCTGTGGCAGGTATCATTTTTAATGGTTTTCTCATAATTATTTTTTAATTAATAACCAATTTTTATCTCTTTCAGATAAAGCAGGATTTTTTATTGGCCACTTTATATTAAATATAGGATCATCCCAGCGAACACCAGAAGCATACTCCGGTGAATAATATTCAGACATAAAATATTGAAGCTCGCAATTATCAGTTAATGCTTGAAATCCATGAGCAAAACCTTTAGGTATTAAAAATAATTTTTTATTATTTTCCGTTAATTCTTCAGCAATCCACTGACCATAAGTTAATGAATCTTCACGTAAATCAATAGCAACGTCATAAACCGCACCTCGTAAACATTGAACGATTTTATCTTCTGCTTTCGGCGATTTTTGAAAATGCATTCCGCGAATAGTCCCCCCTTTTTTTGTTGAGGTTTGATTTACTTGGACAATATTAAAATCTAAATGATGATTTTTTAATTCTTCCTTACAAAAAGTCCGCATAAAATAACCCCTTTCATCAATTCTAGATTCGGGTTCAATAATATACAATCCTTTTAATTTTGTTTCTTTAAATTTCATACTACTTTTATATCTGGTATTGGAATAATAAATTTACCTCCGGATTTTTGATATTCATTCAATTGTTCTATTACTTCATCGGCTATATTCCAACATAAAATTAAAAGATAATCTGGCTTATCTTGATAAATTTTTTCAGGCGGATAAACCATTAAATGCGTACCAGGTGTAAATAAACCCTGTTTGGCTGTCGATTTATCTACTATAAAATCAAGATAATTATTATTAATCCCAAAATAATTCAAAAGAATATTACCCTTTGCCGGAGAACTATAAGCGGCTATTTTTTTTCCTTCACTTTTTAATTTTTTTAATAATAAAGTAAGTTCATTTTTTAAACTTAGGACTTCCTCGTTCATTTTCTGATAAGTTTCTATTTGATCAAAAGCAATTTTAATTTCCCTAGCAACAAGATTTTCAATATTATCTGTTATTTTATAGCTACCGGGATGAGAAACAAAAATTTTTAAAGATCCTCCTTGCATGGGTGTTTCTTCTACATCATATATTTCTAAATCAGCTTGATTAAAAAGATTTCTTAAAGCAATAAGCGAATAATAGAAAACATGCTCATGATAAATAATATCAAATTTTTTTTCAATTAAACCCCTTAAATATGGAAACTCAAACACTGCCGTGCCTTTTTGTTTTAATATTATTTTGACCCCTTTCACAAAATCGACAATTTCTGGCACATGGGCTAAAACATTTGCGCCTAAAATTAAATCAGCTTTAATGCCCTTTTCTTCTTTTAATTTTTTAGCAAAATTGTAATTAAAAAATTCAGGAATTGTCGGAATACCGTTAGAGTTTGCGACTTTAGAAATATTTATAGCAGGGTCTATACCTAACACTGGAATCTCTAAATATTTAAAAAACTTTAATTGAGACCCATCATTACTGGCTATTTCAAGCACTAAACTCTTAGAATTTAAATTTAACTGCGCAGTTAAATCCTTAGCCATTTCTCGACAATGATCTAAAAAAAACTTAGATGTAGAAGAAAAATAAATATAGTCTCTAAATAATCTCTCGGGTGGAACTGTTGTAATTAATTGAACTAAATAACATTTAGGGCAAAAACCAACACTTAAATCAAACTTATCTTCATGGAGAATTTCTTGTTTTTTTAAAAAAGAATTAACCAGGGGCATTTGCCCTAAAGAAAAAAACGGAATTATTAATGATTTACATGCTCTACATTCCATATTGATTATTAATTATTTATATATTTTTTAATTTGATTCAATGAATATTTTAACATATCCTCACCTTCATGCCATTTTTTATACCAATCAACTGTTTCGGTAATAGTTTGTTGTATATTCCATTGGGGAACCCAATCTAATTTAGAAGTGGCCTTTGTTATATTTAATCGAAGCAAATCAGCTTCATGAGGATTATTTAGTGATTTATTCTTTGATAAATTTTTTATTCCCCATAAATTGGCCGCCATAGAAACTACATCCCCAACCGTTGCTTGATTTTCTATATATGGCCCAAAATTCCAGGCTTCAGCATATTTATTTCCGAAATTATAAAGCTTTTCCGCTAAAATAATATAGCCGCTCAAAGCTTCTAAAACATGCTGCCATGGTCTTAATGCGTTAGGATATCTAAGATCAATTGGTTTTTCACCGATAAAAGATTTAATACAATCAGGCAATAATCTGTCTGACGCCCAATCCCCTCCTCCAATAACATTTCCCGCACGTACAGTGGCTAATAATGGTTTATTTTTTTCAGAAAGAAATGATGAACGCCAAGAATCACAAATTATTTCTACGCAAGCTTTAGAAGCCGAATAAGGATCATAACCTCCGAGAGCATCTGTCTCTATAAAGGGAATCCCCGTTTCGTTGTTTTTATAACATTTATCCGTTGTAACTACTACTATAACCTTAACGCTTGGTGTCTTTTTTATAGCATCTAACAAATTCCAAATTCCGGCAATATTAGTTTGAAAAGTACCAACAGGATCTCGATAAGATTCTCTTACTAATGGTTGTGCGGCTAAATGAAAAATTATTTCTGGCTGATATTTTTGTAAATGTTTACCAAGAGCTTTCTTATCATTAATATCCGCCAATGTTTCAGCTATTCCTAAATCTAAAATATAATAAAGATTAGGACTAGTATTCGGCGGTAATGAATATCCACTAACTTCAGCGCCTAACTCTTTAAGCCAAAGACAAAGCCATGCACCTTTAAAACCTGTATGCCCGGTAACTAGAATTTTTTTATTTTTAAAACTTTTTTGAATATTTTCTATATTTTTCATATTTTACATTTTTAAAATATATCAATATTTTAATTCCAAATATTCCATTCCGCCTTTCCATTATCCCATAATTTATTTAAATATTCCATATCTCTAAAAGTATCCATATTTGCCCAAAAATTATTATGTTTATATGCTTTAACTTCCCCCAACAAAGAAAGTTTTTCTAACACCCCATATTCTAAATCACAATTATCATCATCGGTTAAATAATTAAAAATAGCCTTATTAAAAACAAAAAACCCTCCATTTATAAAAGAATCTTCTTTGGGTTTTTCAGCGAATTTAACTGTATTATTTGATTGTATCGCTAATTTTCCAAATTGTGATTTAGGAATAACACCAGTTACGGTTACCATTTTCCCGTGACTACGATGAAATTTTAAAAGTTCCTTAATATTAATATCTCCCACTCCATCACCATAAGTCATCATAAACTCATCTCCATCAATATATTTTTCTATTTGTTTCAATCTCGAACCTTTAAGTGCTTGTTGTCCCGTATCTGCTAACGTAACCTTCCAGCCGATTTCTTTGTGGTTTTGATAAACAATTCGATTTTCTGGTCTGCCTAATTCAAGTGTCACATCATTATTCATTAATTCATAATTATCAAAATATTCTTTAATCATGTCTCCTTTATAGCCTAGGGCTAAAACAAAATCATTAAAACCGTAATGCGCATATATTTTCATAATATGCAATAAAATAGGCTTATTCCCAACTGGTACCATTGGTTTTGGTCGAAATTCAGTTTCTTCTTTCAAACGAGTTCCTAGCCCTCCACACAATATAACTACTTTCATAAATTTTATATTTAATTAGTTATTTACAATAATTATTAAAACTAACCAGAAAATATTTTTAATTCTTGTGAATTATTTCAAATAAATTAATTTCAAAATTATTTTTATTAACCATAAACAAATTAATAAAAAATAAAAAAATAAATATTATTTTTTTAAAAAAATTTTTATTCTTAAATAATTTTGTCCAAATATTTATATTACCAAAATATTTTTGTATTTTTAAGTTATTTTGTGATAAATTAAAATCTAATATGTGTTTAAAAATAGGACTTATATGACCAGTTCCCTCTAATTCTGATTGACCAAACCAATAAAGAGTCCCCAATAAAAAATATCTCATTCTAACAAAAGTATTTTCAACATTTGGAGTTGATAAATAAAAAATAGCCTCAGTATTCATAATCTTTTTGACACATCTAATAAAATGGAACTGATTTTCTAAATGCTCAATTAACTCAATGGCAATCACAATGTCAAATTTGCCAATATTAGAAAAATCTAAATTTAAATTGAATTCTAAAACTTGTATCTCGCTCACTTTAAAATTTTCAGGAATAAGCTCAACTGATGTTATATTTTTATAGCCATTATCCAACAACCTTCTTTCAAATGCTCCAGCGCCAGATCCCAGTACTAATATTTTGGAATTTTTATCTTTTCCAGATTTTTCTAAAGTTAAAAAAACTTTTTCATGAACACCTTTAGCGCAAGACATTTGTATACCATTATAATAATTTTTTTTAGTTTCCTTAGGAAACTGCACCCCTTTTAATTTCATATATTTAAAATTATTTTTTAAAAACAGAAGTTATGCGACTTTCAAGCCTTAGCTTTAATTTTTTAATATTTTCATATATACCAATCGCCCTCAAAAAATTTCTAACTCTTTTTTTAATTAAATATTTTTTTAAATTATATCTCCGTCCACCCATTTTTAGATAATTTTTATAATTTTGATTCCAATGATTATTATGTATTTCATTCCAAAATTTTGCACAACCATATGTATGTATAATCTTTGCTTTATTTATTTTATCAATTTCATTTGGATGCACTGTATAAATATTAGGATCAATAGAACAAACATTTAATTTAAAATCTTGAATCATGAAATCAAAAATCGCTTGTTCTGGCAATTTTAAATATTGCGCATAATATTCAGTTTTATTATAGCAAAACTCATACATTTCAGTATAATTTAACAAATGACCTTGAAAAACAAAAGTGCTAGCACATATACCTTTGATATCCATTTTATAGCCCTCAACTGGTTTATGTAAATTCTCTAGAACATTACTATTACCAGAAAAAATCATTTTAATACCAGAGCTACAATAATCAGACAACTCTGAAATATCCTGGGTTATTACGATATCATAATCCAACCATATAACATTTCTATAATCATTTAAAAATTTAAGACATTCATATTTTGAGAAAACCATTTTAGAAAAATAGTGTAATGTTTTTTGATTAAATTTTGAACTATCTTTAATAGGAAATTCATATTTTATAAAACGACAAGGTAAAATACTATTTAATAATCTTTGCTGTTTTATGGAAATCCCATCATGCAATATTACAACTTCATCCACCCAATTAGGGGAAAATTTTTTTAAATCCATCATCACACAAGCAACTGCAAACACAAAATTTTTAGTAAATCCAAAAACAATAGCAACATCTTTTTTATTATTCATAAAATAATATACTAAAAAGCTACAATCAAACACTAAATTTTTATTTTCTACTCACTCTCACCGCGATCCACACTCCGATCGGAAAAACAAAATAAGAAATTAGAGTCGCCCAGGCGGCGCCGGTCAAGCCAAACATGGGGATAAATATTAAATTAAGTCCTATATTAGTAATCATAGCAAAAATATTAATAACAAAGATAGTCTTAACCTTATTCTCGGTCATTAAATACTGAAAAACTGCCATCCCTAAAAATAACCCCACACTCGACCAAACATAAATTTTTAAAACCGGCACTGCCGCTAAAAACTTAACGCCAAATAGCCAATATACTAGAGGATGCGCCAATAAAGAGACCGGCAAGGCAATTAAAACGGAAATTAGCCCCATGAAAATATAAAAATTCTTGAGGCGCTGGTGATAAATAGCTTCACCCGTTTTTTTAGCGTTAACTATGGCCGGAAAAAGCGACCCGGCAATAATTCCCGGAATAAAATACCAAACCTCTACTAACTTAACTGCCGCCGCATACAAACCAACCTCTAAATTGCCGAGCATCTGCCCAATCATAACCTGGTCAATCTTTAAATAAATATAACCCGCCGCCGAAGCAAGCATCAAAGGCCAAGAACTGCGCCATATCTCCCGTGCTAAACTGTTCTTAAAACGCCAAGCCTTAATCTTTAATCCCTCCCGTCGATAAGCGACCATAAAGCCTAAGCCCTGCCAAATAATATCCAACAAGAAAATAATAATTATCCAAATAATACCCTTCCCACTTAAAATTGCCGCTATTTTTAAAATTGAAGAAATAAACGTTGCCGTTATCTGTGCCCGAACATTATTTCTCGCTTCCACCTTCGCCTGAAAATAAATACTGATAACATTCATGACCTGCAAAACCGAGGAAATAGAAAAAACAATAATAAGTAAGCGCGCTAAGGGGTTCATCTTAATTATTAGAGCTGCGCCAATCGCCAAAACCATCGCCAAGGTGCCGCCGATAAGTTTCATTCGGAAAACCGTACCCATGAGTTCATCACGCTTTTCCGGAAATTTAACCAGTTCCCGATTTAAAATTCCGCCCGCTCCAAGATCGGCCATGAAAGCAAACAATCCCACAAAAGCGACGGCATAACTTAAAACTCCATAATTTTCCGGACCGAGGTAGCGGGCTAACCAGGCACCGATAAAAAATGAGACTAAGAGTGAAAACATCTGACCGAAAAACATCCAGCCGGTATTAGCGAAATAGCGCTTAAAACCCTCATGACTTAAAACCCAGCGGTATTTCTCCGGTAAAAAACGTTCTAATTTTGAAAATATTTTATCAAGCATTGAATTTTTATTATTTGCTCTTTAATTTCCTAGTGTTCTTAACCATTAATTTATCGTCACTTTTTAATTTTCTTTGCAGTTTTTTAACATCCTCTTCTGCCGGTAGATTTTCCGGATTGATTCCCTTATGTAATAGTAATTTCCTAACATCACGATTATTTTGTTCATTATCGAGACTTATACCATCCATACTTTTTGCTGAAATATCTTTCTTAAGATTAAAAATAGTTATTTCGTTAGCAAAATCCTTAGCTTTGATGGTTATTGTCGGTAAAAAATCAGCTAAAGAACGTTTATTAGGAACTCCTAATCTTTTTTTCATATCACTCGTATTATATCCGCCAAACAAAGCCTGGTCACCCCTACTCTTAATTATCGCGAAACCTTGGCTGTCTGCCCCTCTTTCAAAAATTAGGCCTGATAACATTTTCTCAGAATAACTTAATTTTTCTCTAACCTGCAATCTTTCCAGTTCGACCATTCTTTTTTCTAATAATTCTTGCTTTCTGGTCTGTAAAGCAAAATAACTCATTGCAAAAGCGATTGGCTCTTTGCCTGAATCGCCATTTTGAGCAATTAAATAACAGGCGTAACGAGTTAGAAACATGTCATTAGTCTCTTTATTTCCGCCATTAGGCATCTTAATTACTCGAACGGTGTCAGCAAAATGGTCTTCAACTTTTACGTCAGAATTAAAGCAAGCGGTTTTGGCTTTTTCAATAACATTTAAAAAGTTGTTCCATTTTGAGTATCCCAATAAATTTTGTAAATCCCGAGCAAACCAAAACTCTAAGCCGTCGGCCTCATAAACAAACCGATTAAATTCCTTAAAATAACTGTTGATAACTTCTAATTTCATATGTTTTTATTAATGTTTTATGTCTACCCGACATCGGGAAAACATCGGTGGATAAATACATTCTACCTTCCATATACCTCTCTAACTATATTAGCATCTTTTTCGCTATTTTTAAGTAATTCTAAATTTTTTTCTTCCGCTGCTCGCAGAAATTTTTCTCCTAATTTGTCCCCTCTGCTCCGTCCTTGATATTCTCTTAAGGCAGAAAAATCTTTAATAAAACAATTTCCTCCCGCGCCCCGACCGATTTTTTCACTTATTCCTGAGGCATGAGCGGGATCTAAATGACTAGCGCCAATACGCGGATCAGCGGCTATTCCGGCTTTAATTTTCTCCCAATCACTTCCCTCTTTAATCGCTAAATCATATAAAATATTAGCGTGCACAACCTTTAAAAACAAAAAACTATTACAAGCATACTTAATAAGTTCCGCTTCCTTCGCCTGGCAAATAATATTTACGGGAGATTCGGGAAGTACTGACAAAATTTCCTGAGCACGACGACGATATTCTTCGTTATCAAGAGCATAACCAATTACATTACGGGTAGGATGAGCGGCGTCGTAAGCGGCGGTTTTTTCTGTTAAAAATTCCGGGGAATGAAAAATAAAAACATCAGGATATTGCTTTTGTAAAATATCACAGGTTCCAGGCAATATTGTTGATTTAATAATTACCGTCTTAGCTTTCCCCACTAAACTAATGACTTCTTTGATAATATTAAAATTAAAACCTTGGGGCGTAGTCGGCGTCGGAACAGCAATAAAAACTAAGTCACAATCAGCAATTTTATCTTTATTATCTATATAGGCCGCTTCTTTAGCATACCGCGTAACATTAAAACCGCGCGCCTCAAAATCATCAGCATAATTTTTTCCAATAAAACCCTGCCCTATAAAACCAATTGAAAGCTTATTTTTCATATATACTTTTTATTATGTTCATTATACGATATTTATACGATATTTGTACGATATTTCTCCGATACAAATCTCTCTAATTTTTGAAAAATCTTGTCGAGCATAACAAACTAACGTTTAAATAACTCTAAATATTCATATAATACAAAAATACGATTTCGAGAAAAACCGGTTATTTCTTTAATAATTCCCACCCTTTCCATTTCCCCAATAAGTCTATTTGTACCAGCGACAGAATTATTTAAATATTTAGCAGCATCAGAAACCCTAAAGGCTGGTGCTGAAAATAACTCTAATAGTAGCTTGTCAGCCAGCTTAGCGCGGCGACCTAGCTCTAGAATCTTTTTTTCATAACGGGAACGCAACTCGATAATCTTTTCAAAAGTGTCCTTTCCTTTTTTAGCTGTTTCAATGACTGCTGACAAGAAAAAAATAATCCACTGATCTAAATCATTGCGCTCTCTAACAAAAGTTAAAGAATCATAATAGGCGCTCTTGTTTCTTTCAAAGAAGTCTGATAAATAAAGGGTTGGTTTTCGTAAAATACCTAATTCAATCAAATGAAGGCCAATAAGCATTCTACCAATTCGGCCGTTACCGTCGTTAAAAGGATGAATAGTCTCAAATTGATAATGAGAAATAGCCATCTTAATTAAGTTCGGCATATTAAGCCCTTTATTGTGCCAAAAAAATTCCAAATCCCTTAAAGATTCAATCATATCATCCGGACTCGGAGGAATAAAAGCGGCGTTTTGTATATTTGTGCCGCCAACCCAATTTTGCGCCTGGCGGATTTCTCCCGGTTGTTTATGTTCCCCGCGTACTCCCGATAATAATATTTTATGAGCCTCTTGCAAAAGCCTCATTGAAACCGGCAATTCCTTTAGTCGCACGATACTCTTATCCATCGCTTTAATATAATTTTGAACCTCCTCCCAATCATCTCTTTTTTCGGGATCAATCTCTTCCTCCGGTAAGATTGCTTCATCCATCCCGGTCCGTGTTCCTTCAATCTGGCTTGATTTCACCGCTTCATTACGAACATGCATTTGAATAAAAAAATCGACCTTCGGGACAAGAATTGAATAGGCGTTTAACTCCCCGACAAGCCTCATGGCTTCTTCTAAAAAAACAGGGATTCTTTGATCCTGCCATTTATATGGCTGATTAATAGGTGTAGGAATAAAACTTTTATATTCATAATCTTTACCTGTAAAATTTTTCTTATACACACCGGATATAAATTTATCTTGTGAAATTATTTTTGACATATATTCAACAAAGGGCCTTAAATTAATTTTTCGATTAGGCTATAATATACATTTCTATATTATCAGATAATGATATAAAGTACAATAAGAATATTTATATTATCAGATAATGGCATAAAGTACAATAAGAATATTTATATTACCATTTTCATTTGATTAGAGCACTAGCCTAGCTTAAAGCCCTCATGACTTAAAACCCGGCGGTATTTCTCACCCCGCCTTTAAGGTACATATATGTATATTATAAACAAACTAAAAATAATTGACAAAGTGTTTAAACCAAGCGAAACTCTTCGGGAATATAGCTAATTCTCTGCGCAGCATTTTGCACCCCATGCCTTAATATTTCATTTTCCGGCCAAACTCCCGCTAAACGATAGTAAACATTACGCCCGCTTTCCCTTCTTTCTACAATACCTTTGCTAACAGCTAAACTAAGATAATTGCTAAACGTTTGTTTAGATGGCTGACGTTTATTTAGCGCCCAAAGTCTATTAAACTGAAGTTCGGAAGATTTAACCAAAGGTCGTAAAATTTTTTTTAAACTTGCATCTATTTCAAATTGTTTTAAAAACTCTCTCTTTTTAACTTCTAAAGAAGTCTTTATAACTCCGGTTATGGAATAAACTAAAGCCTCAGAAAGAAAAGAAACAAAATGATTGAAATTATGCTGTAAAAGTGAATCTAAAAGTTTCTTATAATAACGACTTTTATGTTTATGATAATAAAAAGAAGCATTGTATAAAGATCGTTTATTATAACCACTAGCCTGAAGCAATAAATATTCTAAAATACGACATACTCGCTTATTACCATTACTAAAGGGATGAAGCGCATATAAAGCGCTATGGAATACAGCAATATTAATCGCCCCAGGATTAGTTTTAATAAATTTTAATAATTCTGCGATACCGGGAATAATCTGTTTATGCGGCGCCGGAATAAAAGAGGCTACCCGAACCGAATCATTATCTCGCCATTGACCGGATTTATAAACATCAAAATGCGGTAAATACTTAACAAACAAATCTAAACCCACCGTTAGCTCGGCGTGAATATCTAATACTAATTTAGCGCTAAAATCCTGCAAAGATAAATGTAAGTCGGAATATTTACGAAAAGTTTTAATAATATTAAAAAATTCTAATTCTTCATAATCCTTTTTATTCAAAGTCTTTTTTTGTTTGAGTTTTTCATTTAAAAAATTATAATCAGGCTGATTCGTTATCTTCTGTCGTAATTCTTTGGCCTCCAATAAAGTTATAGAAGAATTTTCCGCCTTAGAAATTGCATAAGAAATTAAAAGTTCATTACGATCAATTAAACCTTTCTCAATATCAACCCCGATTAAACTTTTTTCGCTAGATAAAAGCTCTTGATCAAGCTTGCTTAATTCAAACTCTGTCCAGGGTAAAAGGGTTTTATTAAGAAAAAATGTGGCCAAAAAAGTTTGAGAAAATAGACTAATATTTTTATCTTTTTTTTCTTCTATTTTTTTATACATATTTTTTATAATATATGAATATATTATATAATATAAGAGAAAAAAGTCAAGTTAATTGGTCTAATAATCGGTCTAGTTTACTGTCTTGCAATCAGTCTAGTTTACTGTCTAATAATCGGTCTAATAATCGGTCTAATAATAACAGTATTTCTCCGGTAAGAAGCGTTCTAATTTTGAAAATATTTTGTCGAGCATTTTATCTTACAATTTAAAAAAAATTTTCTCTAATTACTCAAATATTATAACATTTTAAGAGATATTGCTATCTTAGCTAAATCTTAACTAATTCTTAGCTAATTCTTAAAAATCTGTTATAATAGAAGTCATGCAAACGGGATTAAATTTCTTTCTAACTATTTTTAAGAATTTTAGCTGGCTGGGCGACTGGCTATTTTTATTTATTGCTCTCGTTGAATGCATTCCTTTTTTCGGGGCAATTTTTCCGGGCGGAACTCTCATTTCTATCGGCGGTTTTTTAGCGGCCCAGGGTTATTTTAATGTCTGGGATGTTATAATTTTTTCCGGAGTCGGAGCAGTTCTTGGCGATTATATGGGTTATTCGCTCGGCCGCTGGGGGCGACCTTGGCTCCAAAAAACAAAAATCATTAATCCGGAGTTGATGAAAAGAAGTGAAGAACTTTTTAAAAAACATGGTAATACGGGTCTTCTTTGGGGAAGATTTATCGGCGCAATTAGAGCAATTATCCCTTTTTCCGCTGGCGCCTCAAAAATGAAACACCGCACCTTTCTTTTTTGGAATGTAATCAGCGCCATACTTTGGTCTTCCTTTAATGTCGGCCTCGGTTATTTTTCCGGCAGTATTATCGCCGCCTTATTAAAAAAATGGTCGCATAGACTCGGCTTAATTGTCAGTATTTTAATAATCTTAGCTGTCTTATACTGGTTAATTAGAAAGCATGGCCATAATTTATGGCGCGGCTTTAAAAAACAAAGTCATATTTTTACTGAAAAATTATTAGCCGGCCGTTGGTATACAATTCTTGATGAACGTTACCCGATAGTTTCTGAACTAACTCGCACTCACAGAGAAGAAGAAAGAATTTTCGGTTACTTCTTGTTAATTACTGTTTTAATATTTTTCTATCTTATAGCGCTGGTTTTATAAAAAATCTTTTTTTATTCGTTCCTGATTTTCCGCCCGCATTTTACCTACTCGCTCTTTAGCATTATTTTCCGCGACAACACGTTCAATATATTCACTGCCGTTCATATCATTCGGCAGTTTTTCTTTTCTATTCATTCGCGGCTGATAATCAACAAACTTTTTTTCTCGCGCGAACATATAAACACTAAAACCGACAATGGCGGCAATCACAGCTACTTCCATATATTTTAAATATTAATATTTTTTCTGACTTTTATAATTATATCACTAAAAAACTGCTTATCAAATTTCTTTCAAGGCAGTTTCTATTTCCTGAAGCGTTTCTAAATGCACTAAACGCTCCCTGTAGTCTGTCGCATGCTCTAAACCTTTAACATACCATAAAAGCTGCTTCCGAAACTCTACGAGGCCATGATCGCCCTTAATTTTAAAGGCCAGATGAGCATGTTCTAAAGCAATTTTTCTTTTTTCCGGCCAGGTTAATTCTTGATAAGTTCCGGTTTTTAAATAATCTTTAATTTCCTTAAATATCCAAGGACGGCCATAAACACCGTGCCCGATTCCCAGTCCGTCCGCTCCGGTTAGTTCTAAAACATCTCGAGCAATTTCCGGACTATAAATTCCGCCGTTAGCAAGCACTACTCCGGAAAATTTTTCCTTAACTTTTTTAATAAATTCGTAATCAACTTCTTGCGTCCAAGGAGCTTCAAAAGAACGGCCGTGAATCATAAGCGCCGCCACCGGCAAATCTTTTATTTTTTCTATTAAATCTAAACTGGTAGTAATGTCTTTTTTATCGCTGGATTTAATTTGGGTGCGAGTTTTAATGGAAACCGGCAAGCCGCCGGCGCCGGAAATAGTCGCTTGAATAATTTCATAAGTGCGCTCTAAATCGCGCAGTAAGGCCACGCCGCTTCCCTGTCCGGCAATTTTTTTAGCCGGGCACCCTAAATTAATATCAATGCCGGCCGGTCCGATTTCTTTAATTATTTTCGCCGACTTATAAAAAAGATCGGGATCATTACCGCCCAGTTGAATAACTAGCGGTCCTTCTTTAGCATTAATCTCCGCCAGGCTTAAGGTTTTTTTATTATCCCGTACCAAACCCTGAACCATAATCATTTCCGAATAAACGACATCCGCTCCGCCTTGGCGAGACATAATTCTAAATGGCAAATCCGTTACTCCAGCCATCGGTGCTAAAGCTAAAATCGGACGCGATAATTCTTTCCAAAAGTTAGACATAATTATTAAGATTAAAGCGATCAGTCAAGATTATTTTAGAATAAAATTGAAGTCCCTTTATTCAACCGTAACTGATTTCGCTAAGTTCCGCGGTTTATCAACGTTAATACCATTTAAATCAGCTACATAATAAGCGAGAAGTTGCAACGGGATAATATTTATTAATGGAGATAATTCCTCAGAAACTGCCGGCACCATAATAATATAATCCGCTAATTTTTTAATAACATCATTTTCTAAATCACAAATGGCAATAATTTTTCCGCCACGCGCTTTAACTTCCTGCATGTTACTGATAATTTTTTCAAAAATCGGTCCATGATTAATAATAAAGACCACAAACATGTTTTCGTCTATTAAAGCGATTGGCCCATGTTTCATCTCCGCCGCCGGATAACCCTCGGCATGAATATAGGAAACTTCTTTTAATTTTAAAGCGCCCTCTAAGGCCACCGGAAAATTTATTCCTCGACCGAGATATAAAATATTTTTAGCGGCCGTCAGATTTTTAGCAATCTCTTTAATTTTATCGGCTTGATTTAAGAGACCTTGGATCTCTTCAGGAATCATTAAAAGTTCCGCAACTAATTCCTGATCTAAAATTCCCGTGCGTTCTTTTTTGAAATAAAGCGCTAATAATATTAAAGCGGTTACCTGCGAAGTAAAAGCTTTCGTACTAGCTACACCGATTTCCGGCCCGGCATGTAAATAAATTCCCGAATTAACTTCACGAGAAATTGTTGAACCGACAATATTAACAATTCCTAAAGTTTCACAATTTTTAATTTCTCGAAGTGCTCCTAATGTATCAGCAGTTTCTCCGGACTGAGAAACAACTACCAATAAATTATTCGGGCCAACAATATGGCTACGATAACGATATTCCGAGGCATAATCAACTTCAACCGGAATTCCGGCAATTTTTTCTATTAAATATTTACCGATTAAAGATGAATGCCAACTCGTTCCGCAAGCCGTGATAATTATTTTATCAATAATTTTCGGATTAAGATTAACCGAAATTTTTATTTCCCGAGATCCCAGGCGACCCCGTAAAGTATTAGCGACAGTTTTTGGTTGTTCAAAAATTTCTTTCAACATGAAATGTTTGAAACCGTCCTTTTCTATCTCATCAACCGTCCACTTTATTTCCGTAATCTCTCCATTTAAAGATTCTCCGTTAATATTTTTTAAACTATAACCATTTTCCGTAATCGTTGCGATTTCATTATCTTTTAAATAAACAACTTGCTGGGTATATTCAATAACTGCCGAAGCGTCCGAGGCAACGAAAATTTCCCCCTCGCCAATTCCTAAAATTAAAGGCGAACCGCGGCGTACAGCGACAATTTTATTTTCGCTAGCCGACATTACTGCCAAGCCAAAGGTTCCTTCTAAAAGTTTAATGGCGCGGACAACTGCTTCTTCTAAATTGTTTGTATAAAATTTTTCAATTAAATGAGCAATAATTTCCGAATCAGTTTCTGATTTAATTGTATGCCCTTCTCTTTCCAACAATTTTTTTAAAGCTTGAAAATTTTCAATAATGCCGTTATGAACAATAGAAATTTTACCAGTACAATCACTATGAGGATGAGCATTAATTTCATTTGGTCGGCCATGTGTCGCCCAACGAGTATGCGCAATACCGGTTTGACTAGTAAACTGTAAGCCATTTAATTTCGCTTCGATCATTTTAATTGGGCCTTCTTTTTTTATAATTCTTAAAGCGTCATTTTCGCGTATACAAATACCCGCGCTATCATAACCGCGATATTCAAGACGCTTTAAGCCGGAAAGCAAAATTGGAACAACAGGTTTTTTACCTAAATAACCAATGATTCCGCACATATAATTATATTTAATAATTAAAAAAACAAATACTTCAAATTTCACAACCAACCGGGAGTGTCGACTCAATATAAGGAACAAGCTTAATGTAATCTCTATTCCAAAACCGCTTTTATTCTTCTTACTCCGGCCGAGGAACTTTCTTCTTTCTGAATCTTAAATTTTCCTAACTCCGAAGTATTATTAACATGCGGGCCGCCGCAAATTTCATAAGAAAAATCACCAATTTTATAAACCTTAACTCGCTCGCCATATTTAGATTCAAAAATTCCTGATGCGCCTTTAGCTTTCGCTTCTGCTAGTGGTAATTCTTCCATGGTAACCGGTAATTTTCGGGCAATGGCACCATTCACTAAATTTTCTACTTCTATTTTCTGCTCCGCGCTTAATTTTTCATTATAAGAAAAATCAAAACGCAAACGTTCCGCAGTAATATTAGCGCCCCGCTGTTCAACTTCCGGACCGAGAACTTTTTTTAAAGATTCTAATAATAAATGTGCGGCAGTATGAAGTTGAGTTGTTTCCGCGCTACTATCGGCTAAACCGCCTTTAAATTTTCCTTGAGCGGCCGTCCGTGATAATTCCTGGTGAACTTTTAATTTTTCGTTTACGGCCGTAAGCAAAGTTTCTTCAATATCTTTAGAAATCGCTTGTCCATTATTTTCAATTCGTAAACGATTTACTTCTTCAAAACTTAATTCAAGCGGAAAACCATATGTCTGATATAAATCAAACAGTGTCGCCGCATCTAATAAAAATGAAGCGATAATTCCCTGTCCGCTATTCTGATAATTAATAAATAATTTTTCAATACGCGCTATGCCCTGCTCTAGAGTTTTCGCAAATTTTTCCTCCTCTTGATCTAAATTAGTAAAAATAAATTCTTTATTTTTTTCATTAGCACTATAAACATCTCGATATAAATCAATAATTTTAGCGGCAATTTCTCGCGTCCAATTTATTTTTTTAATGCCAATTTTTTGACCATAACGAATCGCTCGGCGCAGTAGTCGACGGACAATATAACCCTGATCGGTATTAGCGGGAGAAACTTCACCGGTGCCCATAATAAAAGTCGCCGATTTTAAATGATCAGCAATAATTTCAAAAGCTGCCACATTATCAGCATATTTTTGTCCACCGGAAAGCTCGCTAATTTTTTCTAAAATTGTCGCAAATAAATCAGTTTCAAAGATACTAGTCTTCCCTTGCGCTACCATAGTTATTCTTTCTAAGCCGCCACCAAAGTCAACATTTTTCTGAGATAATTTTTCAAAACCATTGACAGTTTTTTTATATTCTATAAAAACATTATTACCAATTTCAATAAAACGCCCGCAATCACAATTAACATGACAGGGTTTATCTTTCCAGGGAGAATTTTCATGTCTTTTCAAATCCGCACCTAAATCATAAAACATTTCACTGTCACCGCCGCCAATCTCGCCAATGGGCATTTTATCGGGAGTTCCTGATCGTGACCACCAGTTCTTTTTATCGCCATAATAAAATATTCTATCTTTGTTAAAATCAATTTCATGATTAGAATTATTATTAATAAAAAAATCAATATCATTAATATCAAGATCTTGAGCCTCTAGTCCAACGCTTGTAAATAATTCTTGCCAAATTTTAACCGACTCTTCATCACGACTTATTTTAAGCTCATCATTACCTCGAAAAACCGTAATATATAATTTCTTTGGATCAAGTTTTAATTCGCCGCTTAAAAATTCAAACACCCAAGGAAGCTGTTCCTGCTTAAAATAATCCCCTAAAGACCAGTTGCCCAACATTTCAAAGAAAGTATTATGGCGTCCGTCGCCAACTTCTTCAATATCATCAACTCGTATACATTTTTGGGAATTAACTAAACGTTGACCATTTGGGTGTTTCTCACCCAAAAGATATGGAATTAGGGGTTGCATTCCTGAACTAATAAACAAAGTACTAGAATCATTGGCCGGAATTAAAGAGGCGCTAGGAATTATGTGATGATTTTTTTGAGCAAAAAAATCTAAATATTTTTGTCTAATTTCGCTGGCAGTCATAGAATATGATTTATTGACTAATTTATTTATTATTAAATTATGTTTTATATTTTAAAAAAATGTTTAATGTCTTAAAAGACATATTTTATGTTTCTAAAAAGTGCTTAGATATCCTTATAATAGTTTAAAAATGGCTAAAAGTAAAGATTAAAAAAACCCTGATTTTGCATTATACAAAACCAGGGAGAACCAAAAAATAGCAAAAAAGGCAAAGAAATGTTTTTATATAGAGTTTAAGTATTTTTCGTAAAAAACCCCAGAATTTTAATTTTTGATTTTAAATCAATTATCAAAAAACTGGGGGACACTGAGAGGTAGTGAATTTTGTAGTGTAAAAGGGTTTAAGTCGACTTAACAACAATACGAACTTTGTCCTCAAGACTCCAAATATCCTCAATTTCACCCTTTCCCTTATTAAAATTCTGGATATCTATACCCAGTTTACGGTTCTTACTGTAGACCGATATCGTCTCGAGTTTTTTCCCGATCTTTGTCAAAAAGAACACTACGTATCCTTCCGAAAACCAATCTTTATAGTACTCGCAGTACGAAACTATTTGATTCGGCGTCAATACAGCATCGCCTACCTCCTTAGAGATAAACTTAAATGCTGATTTTAATGTTGTCGCGTTTTGTATACGCCAAACGTCAACCGCTGTCGGCTCGACAATCGCATTTTTCTCAGAGGTTAAAGCCTCTATTCTTCGGCCTACATAGTCAAATACTGCGCCAGGGTCCAAAATCGGCCTTATTTCCTCTGACTCGATAAATAGTTCCCCTTTGGAAAGTAATAAGACAGGGTCTTTTCCGTTCGGAGAGAATGCTACTTTTCGAACTTTCGAGTTTTGCCTGCTCTTGGTTTCTGGTTCAATTAGTTTTTTTTGGTCTTTCATTTTTTGCTTTTTGTATTTTTAAATTACGTTTATGTTGCCTTTGCCTGGCAATTTAGGCATATGTTTCTTACATACTTAAGTAATATATAACAAATTTGAACTTATGTAAAGAAGTAAATAGCTGAGTTCAATAATCTAGCGCAAATACCCTAACTAATTTCTATATATTTCAATCTATTAATTAGAGATTATTGGGAACTTAGCTATAAAAAAGGGTCCTACTTGTAAAGCACAAGTAAGACCCAACCCCTAATAAATTTTATTTAATGCCACAGGGCTGGCATTGTGCCAATATTTTATAGGTGCGCCGCAGGGCTAGCGCTATAAAAATCTGAATGAACCAGGACGGAGTCCCAAGCCCATTTTCCCATTGCCCACATTAAATAACGGACACATGGCTTTTTATTATAGTCTTTATAAATGGTACCCCAAAACATTAGGTAATATTCCTTGAATTTTTCAGGAATATCTTGTTGGTGGACTAACATGTAATCCAATGCGTTTGCATTCAAAACCGAAACGTCCTTAAGTTCGGTTCTTAAATTAAAACCAAAAATATTTCCGGTTTGTTTCTGTTTTGGCGAAAGATATGTTTTAATTTGCCTTGAATCATACTTCCAGGGTTCAGCTACCCTGTGCTCTAAAACTGACCAGCCATCCGGAACAAATGGTGGAGCATTAAGAAAAACTACATCGTTTACACCAACGATTTCCGCCTTTTTATGAACGACTTTTAAAAGTCCGCTCAAAATATCGGGTTCCGTCATTTTTATCACGTCTTTTGGCAGAAAATCCGCCAATCTCAATGACTCCAACAGGTTATTTACTACTTTTTTTTGGTATAACATTTTGTTTGGTTTTTTGTAAGCTAACTCTCATTATTAATGAAAATTAGCATACTGATTAGGAGTGCTGTTGGGCTAGTCGCCTGATTTTGCCACAGCAGAAAAGAGTTTAAAAAAATATTAAGCTATTTTCTGCTGCGACAAATTTATTTTTTTTAAATTTTTAAAGATCTTTCATTGAAATAATAAATTATCACATCATTTTGATTATGTCAAATGACAAAAGCTGAATTCTGGTCCCAAGTGCAACATAGTTAAAACTACCAAATAGTAATAAAAAAACATATTGGTCGGTGTATAATAATTAAGTCACTAATTATATAACCAAAACCAATATGTCTTACACTCATTT
>Ga0210057_1002758_pt1 | contig 24860 bp, 28 predicted proteins | sample CryGeyCG2114_010_2_FD_183968 | JGI IMG/M metagenome (GOLD analysis project Ga0210057, IMG submission 183968) | Groundwater microbial communities from aquifer - Crystal Geyser CG10_big_fil_rev_8/21/14_0.10 (SPAdes) (version 2) | ecosystem: Environmental > Aquatic > Deep subsurface > Groundwater ...
TCTACGAAAGAAAAATAACACCCTTTGGAAACTCCGCAAAATTAGACGCACAGAAGAAGTATATAGGAAGAAGAGCATATGTCATAGTCCTAAAGGACTAGACATTAATTATGTCCCACAGCCGATAGCTTCAATCTTTGTTGTTGCTTAATTTTTCTACTAGGCCTTTCTTTTCTTCTTCTAATTCTTTAATTCTTTCCCTTAATTCATCAATAATTGAAGAATTTTCTTGTTGTAGCTGTCCTTGGTTTCTATAAAGTCTAAATCTTAATCTTTTTCTTTGGTTATTACATCCATTTCTTTTACCTTGACTCCTACTTTGGCCCATATATTGGTCCCCATTATTACTACAATTTACATAATCTCCAAAAGGTCCTGTTCCATCTCTATTCGGCATTTTTATTTACCTCCTATTTCTCTTCTGATTTAAGCCCTATTAAAGTTGAGCCGTGCCTTTTATATTGTCCACCTTCTATTTTGATGGCATTACCTTTTACTAAAGCAATAGCAACTTTTTCTCTTGCTTTAGTTAATATCCTTTGAAATGTTGATTGGTGAATATTCATTTTTTTAGCAGATTCAATTTGTCCTAATTTTTCAATTTCACTTAACCTTAAAGCTTCTAATTCATCTACTGTTAAACAAACTTCTTTTAATTCTCTTAAAGGAATTCCCCGTGGTTTAAAGTAAATAGTATCTGGTTCAAAGTGAACTCTCCTGAGTTTTTTCGGCCTAGTCATTATGCATAATAATGCATAACTAGTATATAAATGTTATGATTTAAGATAATAAGATTTTAAGAGTTTAATTTATTAATATTTGTAATTATTCTTTGTTTTATTTCTTCAAATATTGGTTCATATGTTTTATCAAAATCTATAATAGGAACCATATTAACCATGGCTTTAACAAAAGTTTTATCAAATGAAATCTTTTTAATTATTTTGAGATTATTTTTTTTTGCAAATAATTTAATTTTATTAGTATATTTTTTATTTAAATCAAATTTATTTATGATTAAGCCTGTTTTTATCTTAAAATGATTTACTATTTCTAAAGCTTTTTTCATGTCAGAAAAACCAGAAGGTGTTGGTTCAGTAACAATAATTGCATAATCATTGCCAGTAATTGAAGCAATAACAGGGCAACCAATGCCTGCTGCTGAATCAATAATTAAATATTCTGCATTTTTTGAAATTTTATTAGCTTTTTTTCTTACTTCTGAAACAATTTTTCCAGATCCTGAATTTCCTGGTAAAAGTTGAGCAGAAGCAATAGAAAAATTATAATTAGTTTTTGCATATCCAATATAAGCATTATCAATATTTTGTAATGTTATTGCATTAACTGGACAAATAAGTTCACAAGCTCCACAACCTTCACAACCAAATTCATTAACTTTTGGAATATTTTCTTTAAATTTTAATGCTTTAAAATAACAAGCATCAATACATTTACCACAACTTATACATTTTTTTTTATTAACAATAGCTATTTGATTAGTAGATAATGGTTTCCATTCTTCATATTTATCAGTAGGTAATGAAAATAAAAGAGATAAATTTGAGGCATCAACATCGCAATCAGCACAAACAATTTTTTTATCTTTAGAAAAAGCTACAGCTAAAGAAGCAGTTATACTACTTTTACCTACTCCTCCTTTTCCGGATAATATTACTATTGATTTCATTTATTCACCACTAAGATTATATTTGGAAGAATTATTGGTTCTCCTTTAGAATATGAATCTTCAATCTTTTTTGAATAAGGAATTTTTAGGATTATTTTAGAATTAAACTTTAAAGATACTTCTTTAACTTTATTAAGGTCTCCAATATCAAATCTATTTACTATGATACTCCCTTTTTTCTTTATTTTTTTTAATACGCTAAGAATTACTTCAAGATCATGAGATCCTAATGGGGTAGGTTCTGTAACTGCAATAATTTGTTCAGCTTTTTCAAAAGCACTAATTACAGGACAATGAGCTCCTGCAGCAGTATCAATAATAATATAATCATATTTTTGCTTTTGCTTTTCTATTTCTTCATTAAGGTGATTAACGATAAATTCAGAAATAGGTTCATTTGATTTTAGTTCACCTGAAAGTAAATTAAGATTATCTTTTTTTCCAGTATAAATTGTTCCTATCTTTTTATTATTCCAATTAATAGCATTTTCAGGACAGATTATTTGACAAGAACCACAACCATTACATTGTTCAGGAATGAATATTGGTTCTAAATCTTTTAATGAAATAATTGCTTTAGTTTTACAAACAGAGCCGCATTTTGCACATTTAGAGCATTTATCTAAATCAAATTTTGGAATTCTTTGAAAAACAGTTTTTAATTGTTTTCTTTTAATATTAAGAAGTAGATGATCATTAGGACAATCAACATCAGCATCTACTAAAAGAATTTTATTTTTTTTTGATAATTCATAAGCTAAGGCTGTAGCAACTGTTGATTTGCCAGTCCCACCTTTACCTCCTGTTATTGCAATTATCTTCATTTTTTTGTAAATTATTCTTAATTTAAAAAGATTCATGCCCACAACTTTGAGTTTGATTCTTTAATTTATCTAAATTATCAAGAACTTCTTTTATAGTAGTATAATCTCCTGTTTTTATCTTTAAACCTTTTTTAGCGATTAATTCTATTGCTCTTCCACCTATTTCCTTAGCAAAAATAGTCGTTGGATTTACTGTTTCTTCAATTTGATCTATTGGACTTTTATTTGGATTAGTATGGTCTAAATTATTTTCAATTATTTTCAATTCTTTTTTTTCTACATCATATATTCCAAAAAAAGGAGCATGGCCAAAATGTTGACTAATTTTTGAGTTTTCACCATTATTATCTAATAAAGGGAAAAAAATTCTTTCATTACTTTCTTTGTTTAAAGTTTTAGTTTTAGAATGTGGTTCTGAAATTTCATTTATTTTTTTTAATTTATTATTAATTAGATTATTAATGGCTTCTTTTATATTTCCAGAAGCAGAGTAAGATTTTATGCCTAATTTTTCTAAAACATTTGTTGCATTAGGTCCAAGATTTCCAGTAATTACTGCATTAACTTTAAGTTCTCCAATTTGTTCTGAAGCTCTTATTCCAGCACCATGGCCTTGTTGAACTCCTTTATTTAAAATTGCTTCAGTTTTAATTATTTTTTTATCTTTTATATCAACAATAAGAAAATATTTGCATCTTCCAAATCGTTGATCAATCATACTTTCAATATTATCTTCTTGACAAGATATTGCTATTCTCATTTTTGTATACTCCTTATTATTTTCGTGTCATTAATTTTTTACATTTTGGACATTTAATTTGATTACAAGGTTGTCCTCTTACATGGGCTTGTTTATGTCCACAACTAGTACATATACAAGTTCTTACATCTCCTGTATTTTGTATTCTCCTTCCTAAACCGCGACCTCTTCCTTGACCTAATGATCCTGTTTTATCTCTTCCTGGCATTTTAGTTTTATCTCTATAAAGTTTATTGTTATGCATAATAATGCATAACTAATATATAAGGTTTATGATTTATACATAAATAAACAAAAACATAATAAATGCTATATATAGCAATAATAAAGCTAATCCTTCATATTTTTTAATTTTCCATGCTGTTCTAATTGCATAAAGTAAGAACAAGCTAATTGCAATCATAAAAGGGATTGTATAATATAATGTTTCTTTTAGTATTGATATTGGGGAAATTAAACTTGAAACTCCTAAAATTAATAAGATGTTAGCAATATTTGAACCAATAATGTTTCCAACTGCAATGTTCCCATAGCCTTTTTTCACAGCTGCAATACAAACGCTTAGTTCAGGTAATGATGTTCCAATTGCAATAACGCTTAATCCAATTAAAGTGCTAGGTATCTTAAACATGTTTGCAAAGAAAACAGCTTCATCAACTAAAAACTTTGCACCTAAAATAACTGCTGTTACTGAAATAATTACTATTAAAAATTCTTTAGCTAGTGTTAAATTTAGGAAAGGCAATTTCTTTTTGTTTTTAGCTTTAGTTTTTATGCCTTTAATTAAACTATTTTTTATTATAGTGAGATAACCAAAACTGATAAAATATCTTATGAATGATTTAAAATAATCTTCTCCTTTGAATAAAGTTTTCATATGAAAAACGAAGATTATGTATGCAGTATATAATGCTAAGAAAAATATCCCTTCATACCAAGAGATTTGTTTATCTATGGCAAATATGAAAAATAAGAATGAAACAAAAATCATAAAGTAACCATCACGTTTTAAAATTTCTTTATTTGTTTTAATTACAGCAATTAAAGAAGCAATTCCTAATATTAATCCTATATTGGCAATATTACTTCCAATAACATTTCCTATAATTATTCCGCTTTCATGTTTTAATGAAGCAAAAACTGAAGAAGCAAGTTCTGGAATAGAAGTTCCTAAGGCAACTAATGTTAAACCAATCATAAATTCTGAAACACCTAACATTTTTGCAATAATCGCTGCAGATTTAACAAAGTAGTCGGAACCTTTAATTAATAATATTAAACCTATTATGAATAATGCTAATTCTATAAACATTGTTTAAACTTAAGCTTTTGATAGTTAAAAATCTTACTCTTGAGATAAGTAACTTTTAATAACTAAAAATCTCTTTAATTATTATGCAAGAACTGTTAAAAAAAGTGTTAGAACAAATTAAACCTAGTAAAGTTGAAGAAAAAAAACTATTGAAGATAGCTAAAGCTGTAATGAAAAAAATTAAGATTTTTAAAGCAAAGCCCAGTTTAGGCGGTTCTGCTGCCAAGGGCACTTGGTTAAAGAATAATCATGACATAGATATTTATGTTAAATTTGATATGTATAAATATGAGAAAGAAAATATTTCTGAGATTTTGAAAAAAGAGTTGATTAAGAAATTTAGCAAAGTTGAAGTTTTGCATGGTAGTAGAGATTATTTTCAAGTTAATGAACAAGGTTATGAGATTGAAATAGTTCCTATAATTAAAATTAAAAATGCAGCCCAAGCTTTGAATATTACAGACATTTCTCCATTACATGTTAAATGGGTTAAGAAGAATAAAAAGTTAGCTGATGAAATGAGATTAGCTAAAGCTTTTTTTAAAGCTAACAAAGTATATGGGGCAGAATCTTACATAAAAGGATTTTCTGGTTATGTATTGGAAATATTAGTTGCTTATTATGGAGGATTTGCATCTTTTATTACTGATTTGGCTAAATGGGATGATAATACTAAAAAGATAATTGATTTGCAAGGATTTTATTTAAGTAAAGATATCCTTAAAGAGTTGAATATCGCGAAAATTGTATCTCCTTTAATTTTGATAGATCCTGTGCAAAAGGAAAGGAATGCTGCAGCTGGAGTTGGTAAGCAAACATTTTCTAGAGTGATAAAGTTAGCTAATGATTTTTTAAAGAAACCCTCTATAAGATATTTTACTAAGCAACAATTTTCTAAAAGTTCTTTGAATCAGGATATTGTTTTAGAGGTAATGCCTTTGAAAGGTAAGAAAGATGTAGTTGGTGCTAAACTGTTAAAATGTTTTGAGTATATTAAGAATCAATTAAGAAAACATGATTTTATAATTGAAGAAGCTGATTGGGAATTTTCTGATAAATCTTTTTTTTGGTTTAAAATTAAGAAAGAAAAATTAACTAAATCAAAAAAACATTTAGGTCCTTTTGTTAAAGATAAAGATAGTGTTAAACATTTTAAACAAGTTTGGAAAGGTTCTAAAGTTTTAAAAGATAAAGAAAGAGTTTATGTTATGAAAAAAAGAAAATATTTAAATCCTAAAAATTTAATTAAAGATTTAATTAAAACTGATTATATTAAAGAAAAAGTTAAAGGGGTGAGATTATGAAATCAGAAATTTTTGATAAGTTTTCAACTTTGATTGCTTCAGCGTTTGGTTTAGTTGCAGCATTAGCTTGGAATGAAGCCATGAAAGGCGCATTTGCTAAATGGGAACTACAACGTTATGGTCCTTGGATTTATGCTGTGACTGTTACGATTTTAGCAGTTGTATTAACTTTATGGGTTGGTCGTTTGGCAGAAAAGGCAAAACAAATTGATATTGAAAAAGAAGTAAGAAAAAGATTGAGAAAGAAAAAATAATTTAATGAGAACGGAGGTGAAAAAATATGAGTTTTTTGAAGGGGCTAGCAAATTTAGGAGTAACAATAGCTGCTTCTTTTGTTTTAATATTCTTAGGAATAGTTTATTTTATGATAACTATTTGGATTATTAAGATAGGAGCATCATGGGCTGGCTTTAGCAATGTGCAGGGTAGTACCGTTGTATTAACTACTGGAATAATTACTGCTGCTGCATTAATTGGTTCAGCAATTCAAAAATAATTTTTTTATTTTTTTAACTTATAAAAAAGAAAAAAGAATTAATTAAATCTTGGTCTTTTAGTTCCAAAACGTTTTTTTGAACCGAAATTTCGTGGACCGGAGTTTCTCGTTCTAAATCCTCTTGAATTAGATTCTTCTGAATCTCTAGAATTTGAATTTCTTCCAAATCTTTGGTTTCTTCTATTACTGCCAAAACTTCTTTGATTTCCTCTATTACCAAAACTATTTCTTCTTGGTCTTTGTTCTAAGTTACTTGGTTTTATTGGAGCTATGCTTGCTGTTTCAGGCTTTTCTATTTTTTCTACATTAAAGTCTCTATATTCGCTAAGAACTCTTCCAAAATTATCATGGTCTAGTTCACAAATTAAGTTCATAACCATTCCTTCTTCACCAGCTCTAGCTGTTCTTCCAATTCTGTGTACATAATCCTTTGCATCTTTTGGAATTTCATAATTAAATACATGTGAAACATTTTCAATGTGTAAACCTCTAGCTGCTACATCTGTGCAAACTAAAACTCCAACTTTGCCTTTGTTAAATATTTCAATAGTGTTGCTTCTTTTATTTTGTGATAAGCCGCCATGTATTGAAACTGCATCAATTTTATTAGCCCTTAAATTTCTGTTAACAAAATCCGTAGTGTTTCTTGTATTACAGAAAATTATTGCTAATCCTGAAGCTTCTTGTTTTAACAAATGGATTAATAAAGCTAATTTGCCATGTTTCATAACATTGAAATAAACTTGTTTAAGTTTGCTTGGATCAACTTGTTTTTCAGCTAAAACAGTAACTGGTTCTATCATATATCTTTGGGCCAAATTTTTAATTTGTGAAGAAATTGTTGCTGAGAAAAATAATGTTTGTCTTTCTTTAGGACAGACTCTAATGATTCTTTCAACATCATCTATAAAACCCATGTCAAGCATCCTGTCTGCTTCATCTAAAACTAAGATTTTAATTTTTGATAAGTTAATTGTTCGTCTTTGAAGATGATCTAATAATCTTCCAGGTGTTGCAACTACAACATCAGTTTTTCTAAGATTGTCAATTTGTGGGTTAATTGAAACTCCACCATAAATTGGTAACACTCTTAATTGTGGTGTTAATTCTTTTATTGAATTCCTAACTTGTTCAGCCAATTCTCTTGTTGGTGTTAATATTAAAGCTTGTAATCCTTCATTGGGCTTTACATGCTCTGCCATACTACAGCCAAAAGCTAATGTTTTTCCTGAACCAGTTGCTGATTCTCCAATTATGTCTTTTCCATTTACTATGTGGGGGATGGCTTTTTCTTGTATTTCTGTAGGATTTGTAAATCCTAATCTTTGTATTGCTTGAAGTAAATTATTACTTAAGCTCATATTTTCAAATGTATTCATTTTTTATTCTCCTTAAATTTAGCACTTGTGTTAGAAAAAGCGAAATGTTATTTGAATAAGCAAGTGCTTTCTCTGATCGTGTCTATCTTTATAGAATATTAGTTAAATCAGTTGTTTATAAATGTTTCTATTTGTCACCAATAGGTAGTATCGGAATTTGAGGTAAAACTTTAAAAATGATATTAAGTTTTAATCTCTAAAATGGAAGAAAAAAGAGTTTTTATTGATAATTGGAATAAGACATCACAATTGGAAATAGCTATACACCCTTTAGAATCTGAGGCTATTGTTATTAATTATCCTGGGATTTCAGGAGATATTGATGGTTTTAATAATAAATATGGGAAATTATCTGATTTTATAAGAGATAAGAATATTGGGCTGTTGTTCGTTCATCAAATCAAGATACTAGTTCTTATCCAAATGGTATGATTAATAATTTAAGAAAAATGATTGAATATTCTTTAACTAATTCTAAGAAAATTGCGAACTGTAAAAATCCTAAATTATATTTAATGGGCTTTTCAGCAGGAGCAAGCACTATTGCTGCAGTCTCAGCTGAATATTCTGAAGTTGAAAAGATTTTATTAATGGCACCTTCAGGAGATGCAGGGTTAGATAACTGTAGAAAGAATTTAGCTAAATTTTCAGGAGAGGTTTATATTGCAATAGGTGATAAAGATGATGTTGTTGGCACAGAAGCTGGAAAGATTTTTTATGATTTAGTAAAAGCAGCTTCAAAAAAAGAATTAGTAATAATTCCTAATTGTGACCATCAATTTAGAGGAGAAATAAACGGAAAAATCATGAGTGTTGCTCCATTATGGGCTTTTGCTCAGAATAAAACTTTTCCATCTCCAGATGATGGAATAGTTCTTTATTAATATACAAAATTATATAAAACATAAGCAAATAGCTAGTTCTTATGGATGTATTGTTTGTTACAGGAAACAGGAACAAGTTTGAGGAAGTCAAGTTGATAGCTGAAAAGCATGGTATCAATCTGCTTTGGTCTGATTTGGATGTTGTTGAACATAAATATGATTCTGTTAAAGAAGTAAGCATTGCAAAAGCATTGAGTGCTGTTAAGATTCTAGAGAAACCCTTGATTGTTGAAGATACAGGAATTTTCTTTAAAGATTTTAATAATTTTCCCGGTGCTAATGCTAAAGTTGTTTTTAATGGAATAGGTGTTGACGGAATTTTAAAAATTTTAGAAGGTAAAAATAGAGAAGCTACTTTTGTAACATCTTTTGCTTTTGTAAAGCCTAAAATACAACCTATTCCTTTTATTGGTGAATGTAAAGGTAAAATTGCTGAAAAACCTAGTGAAGTGATTGACTTTGCTTATGATACTATCTTTGTTCCGGATGGTGATTCAAGAACTTTTTCTGAAATGGGCAAAGAAGAGAAAGAAAAGTATTCTCACAGAAGAAAAGCTTTAGAGAAATTCTTTACGTGGTTTAAGGAAACTAAAAACCGATAGTTAACTTTTTAAATGATTGTATATTTTAAGATACATATGTATACAAAAAGATACAAAGAAGAAATAATCAAACTTTATACTCAAAGTTATAATAAACAGTTTTATTTAAGAGAAATTAGCAAATTAACTAAACTTCCATTAAAAACTACACAGAATTTAATTGCTGAACTTGAAAAAGAAAATGTTCTAAAATCTAAAATCCATGGTAAAAATAAATATTTTTCATTAAATCTTGATAATATTCAAACGAAGTTTTATTTACTTAAAGCTGAAATAGATAAAACAAGTTATTTTTTAGAAAAATATCCTGTATTCAAAACTTTTTTGAAAGAAATAAAAGACAATCCTTTAATTATAGTTTTTGGAAGTTTTTTGAAGTTAAAAGCTGATAAAAGTTCTGACTTGGATATATTGACAACTGCTAAATTTCCTTTACATTTGTTACCTTACAAAATTCATAAAGTTGAACTTTCCGAAACTTCTGTAAAAAATGCTGTAAAAAATCAAGAAGCTTTATTAAAAGAAATTGAAGAGAATCATGTAATATTAAGTGGACATTCACTTTACTTAGATATTATGTGGTGGAATTATGCAAAAACTTGATTGGTGTTTAAAATTAAAAAATGGTTTAAAAATTGTAAATCTTAATGAAAGGATAGCTAAAGTTTATTTAAATGAAGCTAAACTTTCTTTAGAAAGAGCTCAGAAAAATTTTAAAGATAATGATTTATTGTGGACAACCATAGTTATTTATTATGCAGAATATTATGCTTTGTATTCTTTTCTTCAAAGAATTGGAATAAAATCTGAAAATCATTTTTGTTCTATTTTAGGTGTTAGTAAATTGTTAGGAGAAGATAAAGTAAAAAGAATTAAAATCCATAAAGAAAAAAGAATTGATGCACAATATTTTCTTAAATTTGATAAGAAAGATGAAATTAGTGAAATGTTAAGTGAAGCTAAATTATTTGTTTCTTATTTTGATGAATTAGTTTCTAATATTAAAGGAGAAGAGATAGAGAGTTATAGGTATAAATTAGAAACTAAAAACATATAAAGGTCTAAACTTGTAGTTTTTTGTATGTCAAGATTAGCTATAATAGATAGGGAAAAATGCATCAATAAGGGCGGTTGCGAGTTCATCTGCGGTAAAGTTTGTCCAGTTAACAGGACAGGTGCAGAATGTATCGTGGAATCTGAAGTGGATAAAAAGCCGAATATAGATGAAACTCTATGCAACGGATGCGGCATTTGTACTAAGAAATGTCCAACTCAATGTATTTCAATTATTAAATTGCCTGAAAAGTTAAAGATAGACCCTATACATAGATTTGGTGAAAATGCTTTTGAATTATTTAATTTACCTATACCTAAGAAAGGTAAAGTTGTTGGAATTTTAGGGAGGAATGGAATTGGTAAAAGTACTGCTTTGAATGTTCTGGCAGGTACAATAAAACCTAACTTAGGAAATTTTAAAGAGCAGCCAACAGATGAAGAGATTATTGAAAAATATTCTACTACAATGTTAGGTGATTATTTTAAAAAATTATTTTCTGGTAATATGGCTGTTTCATATAAACCGCAAAGGATAGATCAAATTCCTAAACAATACAAAGGGACTGTAATTGAGTTATTAACTAAGATTGATGAAAAAAATATTGCAAAAAAATTATTAAAAGAACTAGATATGGAAAATTTAGTGGATAGAGACATAAGTAAGTTGTCTGGTGGTGAATTGCAGAAAGTTGCTATTATAGCGGCGGCATCAAGAAATGCTGACGTATATTATTTTGATGAACCTGCTTCGTTCTTAGATGTAACTACTAGAATTAAAGTTGCTAAATTGATTCGGAGCTTGTGTGAAGATGCTGCAGTGTTAGTAGTGGAGCATGACTTGGCAACATTAGATTATATTTCTGATGAAATTCAGATTGTTTATGGTGAGCAAAGTGCTTATGGTATTATTTCTCAATCAAAAGCTGTGCGTAGAGGTATTAATGAATATTTAGATGGATTTTTACCTGATGATAATGTTAGGTTTAGAGAATATTCAATTAAATTTTTCCAAACTGCTGCTGAACGGCATGTTAGTTCTGGTGCTTTGTTAAAGTTCCCAGAGTTAGAAAAAGATTTTAAAACTTTTAATTTGAAAACTAAAGAAGGTGAAGTTAAGAAATCCGAAATTTTGGCTGTGATGGGTGCTAATGGTTTAGGTAAATCTACTTTCTTGCAAATGTTGTCTGGTAAAATAAAACCTGATAATGGTAAAATTGAGAAAGTTAAGATTGCATTTAAAGAACAATATCCTGGCGCTATCAAAGGTACTGTTAAAGAAGTTTTAATGGAGGCTGCTAAAGAAAAGTTTACTAGTGGTTGGTATAAGCAAGTTATATTGGATAAGTTAGGTTTAAGAAAATTGTTAGATAATGAAGTTAAGACTTTGTCTGGTGGAGAATTGCAAAAAGTACATATTGCTTTAACATTGTCTAAAGATTGTGATATTTATGCTTTTGATGAACCTTCTGCTTTTATTGATGTTGAGGACAGATTAATTGTTGCTGAAGTTATCAAAGATTTTGTTATTAAAAATGAAGTTTGTGCTATTGTTGTTGACCACGATGTACAGTTTATTGATTATATTGGTGATAGTATGTTGGTGTTTGAAGGTATTTCAGGTAAACAAGGTACTGTTTATGGTCCTGTAACTAAAAAAGAAGGCATGAATAAAGTTCTTGAAATGCTTGATATAACTTATCGGCAAGATAGGGAAACTAAAAGGCCTAGAATAAATAAACCAGGTAGTCAGTTAGACCAACAGCAAAGAAGTAAAAATAATTTCTATTATGGTTAAATTTCTTTTATTGCTTTAATCCATTCTTCTGGATTTTTTCTTTCTAATAAACTACCTAACCTGAAGATTACAAAATGTTTTGCTTTATTTTTCTTTAAGAACTTTATATCTTTTCTAAATTCTTTAACAGATTTATAAACTGGTTCATTGTTAAAGATTCCTTTAGAAATCAAGCCGAGAGCAAAATAAGTTTTGTCTTTATTTTTAGTTAGCATAAACAATCTATAATATAGTTTATAAAATGGCCTTAAAATTTTTGGAATAAAAGTTGAGTAATACATAAAGTTGTAAGTTAAGTTTTTGTCTTTAAAGAAACCGTAACTTTTTACTGCAAAATTTGGGCAAGGAAAAGTTGAAAGTATTACATTACTTTTTTTAGAAACTTCTTGGATAGTTTTTTGTAAATATTTTTTATTTTTAGCCCTTTTTAAAAAAGATTTTGTTAGCCAAACATTTAAACTTCCTTTTTTAGGGATTGGCGGTTCAATGTCTATTTTTAAATTAATTCCTTTGAATTCTTTTAATAAATCAATATCTTTTTTTGTAGTAAACCCTGAGAACCAGTAACCCTTAGTTTTAGGTAAAACAGGCCAGGCTCCCAATATGTTAATATTTTTAGAAGAAAATTTCTTTTGAAGGAAATCTTTTTTATTCTTACAACTAATATAGGCACTTACTTTAAGATTATTTTTCCTCAAAAGTTCATCTAACTTTTTCCAATTAATTTTATTAGGAAACTCGCACCAAAAGATTATTTTTTCCATTATTTTTCAATGTACTTTTTTATTTCTGAAACAAACTCTTCTGCTTGGTGTTTATAATTGTCGTATTCTTTTCCTGTTACTTCTTTTATGTCTCTATTTACAACTCCTTTGAAAAGTTTATAGAACATTTTCATTGTTCCAGCTGCTTGTTTAGAAACATGCTTTTTTGGAATTAAAGTTTTTTCCATCATTTCTGCAACATGGTCTGGAGAAGGTGGTATTTCTCCATATTTCATTAAAGCTGCGTGTGCTGAGTCAATTACTGACCAGTACAAATCAACTGTTGCTGATAATAAATGTCCCTTAGCTCTTGACAATGATGCCGGTGCCATGACAAAATAGGTATAAATAGATTCTTTGCTAGGTCTTATTTTACCCTCGTCAAGTAAAGCTTGTAATGGGTCAAAGAAACCTGTATCAACTAAAGCTATTCCATATCTTAAAATGTTAATAGCAACTGGATCTCCAGCTCTAACATACTCCCAGAAACTAGTAAATTTCATTGATTGAACATGTAATTTTTTTCTATCAGTATCTGCAATTATTTTTTCCATAATTATTCTATAAGTTTGAACAATCTCTGGATTGAATTTAATTCTTACATCATCTAAGATTATTAAAATGTCAACATCGTTTTTTGCTTTTCCGTCTTGTGCTGCAGAACCAAATAAAACTATTGCTTTTATGAATTCGCTGAACTCTTTGTAAGCTCTTTGTGCAAATTTTTTAGCAATATCAAACTCTTTTTTTGGATAATCTGCTTTTACTTTTTTTGTTTTCTTTTCAACTTGAAATTTCATTTGACCACCTCTTTTTATTCTAATGGCACTCCTGACCACCAATTATCTTCACTTTTAGGATTAATTAAATAGCCACCAGCCATATAACCTTGACTGAAAGTTTTTCCAAAGTAACTTCCATCTATATCTGTCCATGATTTTGAAATATTACCTATTCTATACATTGGAGAACCAGCAACTTTTGCCCATGCTCCTAACATTGTACCCATTATGTTTTCACCTTCACCTTGCGCACCTGGTTCAACAATAATTTTATCTTTTAAACCTGCTTTTTTGAATTCTTTCATAAATTCTTCAATTGGAGCATTACCTTGCCCAGGTGTAAGATGTTCGTCAGCATAACCAAAGTTATCTGCTAAATGAACATGCCCTATAATTTTATTATCCATTAAATCTTTAACTTGTTTTGAGAACCATTTTTTAAATTCTACATCTGAATCTTTTCCTTCTTCTGTTTTGAAATATTTTCTCCAAATATTTGCATGACCTACATCAAAGGTAGCTTTAATTCTATCTTCAGCCATTTTTTCTGCTTGTTTTCTAGAAATTTTTTGTTTACTCACTAGTTGATCAGCCATAGCTTTTCTTGATTCTAAAATTAATTTTTTTAATTCTTGAGGATGTCCCCCATATCTTTCAGCATAAACATTTTCAGGTGCAATAGTTAAAGGTTTTTTTAATCCTTTTTTCTTTTCAACTGCCATTGCATATAATCCAAGTTCTGCAATATTTTTAGCTGATTCTTTAACAGCATATTCTTTTAATGGTGCAATCCTTTCTTTACCTTCTTTATTTTTATATCTGTTTTCAACATCTACTCTTTGACGTCCAGCAGCTTCAAAATTTTCTAATGCGTGATTATAACTTTTTTTGACTAAATTTACAGCTTTTTGTAAATATTCTTGAGGATTATCTAAGAATTTTTTATATTCAATAGGGTCATGTTTTTGATTTGGAGCAACACCCATATCTTCTGCATATCTCATTGCAGCATATTCAGCACCTGATTTATTTTTGTTTTCAAGTTCTTTAACTGCATCAATTTTTTTTATAATTAAATCATATTCTTTTTTAGCCCGCTCAGCTTCTTGAGACCATCTTTTTTCTTCAGCACTTGCTCTTAACCTTTCTTTGTCTAAGTAAGCTTGATAAAATAATTTTTCAGCAGCAACATTTGTCTTTTTTTCTTCATTTTTAAAATCTTTATAACCCCAATCTTTGTAAACATAATTTCCATCTTGGTCTGTAACAGGAACTCTAACGCCATTAATATTTTCTGTAACAAGTTTTGGAATACTAATGTCTCTAGTGATTGCAGTGATTTCTCCTGTTTCAGTATCTACTAAGCCAAGCATAGCTTTTTCTTCTTCACCAGGATAAGCTTCAAATTCTTTGCCAGCTTCTGAAATACCTCTTGGAAATTCTCCAGTATGTACTACAACTGGTCCTCCTTCAGCAGTATCAGCTGCAAAGTCAATAGCTCTTTTAACTTCTTTAATAGATTCAGTTGCAACAGCTTTATCAAAACGTTTTTCGCCCATACCACCAAAACCAGTTATATTAGCAGAAGCATGAGTACTTAATGTAACATCATTAATTTTGGCCATTTGCCGAATATCTTCTCTTTTTTCTTTACTAATAGTTCCTGGAGTAACACCTGTGGGCTGGTTTATTGAACCTCTGCCAACACCCATGAAACCCAGTTCAACATGGTTAGCACCGGCTGTAACAGCAGATTTTAAATTAACCCATGGATCGCCTATTCCCATAGAAATACCTATATCTTTAGTGCTTAAGTCTATTTGTTCTATAGGCTTTTTGCTATTGCCATTCCAATAATCTGTACCAAAATCTACCATTTTATAATTCTTATAAACTGTTCTCTAAACTTATAAATTCTTTGTTTTAGAAGTCTTCATTTAGCTTTATTTGTTCAAATCTACCAATTAACTCTTCAAAGGTCTTACCTTTCTTTCTTGCAAAGTCTAATGATACAAAAGAACTTTTACCTTTACTTTCTTTTAAGTTTTCTACTGGAACAAAAAACCAACCGATATTATCAAATCTAACTGCAATCCATGGCTCTGCACCAAAGGTAGAAGAAAAAGTTAACATTTGTTGTATAGAATCTTCATCAAAATATTTTTTATCAGTTTTAATTGCTTTACATTCTAAAGCTAAAACTCTTGAACCATTACCTGCAACTAAATCTGTAGAAGGTCTTTTAGATGAACCTGAACCAGCGACTCTTGCACATCCCCAGCCATTGTCCCAGAATAAATGAAATAATTCTCTTTCTGCTTTTGTACCTTTCTTTTTAGTACAAATTCTCTTTTTCCCCATTACTATAAGAAATAGATTTACAATTTATTAAACTTGCTGTAAGTTCTTTGAAAAATTCTGCTTGAAATTATTTCTATGATTGTACCTATTATGAAAACTGAAAGCATTCCTATTATGATGTAAGCCCATTCTATTCTTAAAACAGTTGTACTGAAAAATTTGTTTAAAGGTGTATAAATTACTAATAGTTGTAATAATAAAGATAAACCTACAGCTCCAAATAACCATTTGTTTGAAAATGTTTCAGTTTTGAATCTTATTCTAATTATGAAAGGTATTGCTAATTCAATTAAAACTAAAGTTGTAAATGCAACTGTTTGTGCAACACTTAAGTTATCCAAATATTTTGTGAATATGAATAATGTTGCAATTGTTGTGATTAATGCTAATAAGGTCGTATTTAATCCTATTTCTTTATTGATGATGTGTTCTTTAGGATTTCTAGGGTTTCTTAACATTAAACCTTTGCCTTTAGGATCTATGCCTAAAGCTAAAGCTGGAAAACTATCAGTAACTAAATTAATCCATAATATTTGTATTGCTAATAATGGCAATGGTAATGCTAAGATTACTGCTAGGAAGACAATCAAAACTTCTGCTAAGTTGCAGGACAATAAATACATTACAAATTTTCTAATATTGTCATAAATGCCTCTGCCTTCTTCTACGGCATTAACAATACTTGAAAAGTTGTCATCTAATAATATCATGTCAGCCGCTTCTTTTGCAACGTCTGTACCAGTAATTCCCATTGCAACGCCAATGTTTGCTTCTTTTAATGCTGGTGCATCATTAACTCCATCGCCTGTCATTGCAACTATATGTCCACGTTTTTTTAGTGCATCAACTATCTTTAACTTGTGTTTAGGATTTACACGAGCATAAACAGAAATTTTTCCAACTAATTTAATTAACTGTGATTCCGTTAGATTTTCAATTTCTTGGCCAGTAATGCTTTCTCCTTGTAATCCAAGTTGTTTAGCAATTGCTTCAGCTGTAATTTTATGGTCTCCTGTAATCATGATAACTTCTATGCCTGCACGTTTACATTTTTTTATTGCTTCCTTTGCTTCATGCCTTGGAGGATCAATCATGCCTTGTAATCCTACAAAAATTAATTCTTTTTCAGCATCTTTTTCATGAACATATTCTTTAAAAGCAAAACCCAAAACTCTTAATGCATCACTTGCAAACTTTTTGTTAATTTCCAAAATTTCTTTTTTATCTTTTGAAGTTAATTTTCTTATTTTACCATTATAATAAAATTTATTACATTTATCTAAGATAACATCCACGGCACCCTTTACAGCAGAAATCTTTTTCTTTCCAGCTTTGTGTAGGGTAGTCATCATTTTACGTTCTGAGCTGAATGGTATTTCGTTAATTCTAGGCCACTTTTTTTCTAAATCATGTTGTAATATGTTTGCTTTCATTGCACTAACTAATAATGCGGCTTCTGTAGGATCGCCAATTAAGTTAGTACCTTGTGGGCTAATACTAGAATCATTGCATAAACATCCAATTTTTAGTAAAAGTTCAATATCTTTTTTGTTTGTAGAGAATTGTCCTTCCGGGCTATAACCTTCTCCAGAAACATAAATAATTTTATTATTAACGTATAATCTTTTAACAGTCATTTCATTCATTGTTAAAGTACCAGTTTTGTCTGTACAAATTACAGTAGTGCTTCCTAAAGTTTCAACGCTTGGCAGTTTTCTAATTAAAGCGTTTTGTTTAGCCATTCTTTGTACGCCTAATGCTAAAGCTATAGTTACTACAGCTGGTAAACCTTCAGGTACAGCAGCAACAGCCAAAGCTACTGTAAGGATAAGAATGGGCAATAAAGATTCTCCTCTGAATAATAAAATTGTAAAAATTATCATTGAAATTAATATGACTATGGCTCCAATCCATTTACCTAAACTATCTAATTGTTTTTTTAAGGGGATTTCTTTTTCAGCTGTTTGTAATAATTTAGCAACTTTTCCTAATTGAGTGTTCATTCCAGTTGATGTTACTAAAACTAAAGCTTTACCTCTGGTAGCTATTGTTCCAGAATAAACCATGTTCTTTCTTTCAGCCAAAATAGTTTCTTCTTTTAACTTGTTAATATTTTTTTCAATAGGAATACTTTCACCAGTTAATGCAGCTTCTTGTGTTTGTAGTGAGTAACATTCAATAATCCTGCCATCAGCAGAAATTTTGTCACCTCCATCAATAATCATAATGTCGCCCGGAACAACTTCTTTTGCAAGGATTAATTGTTTTTCACCCTCTCTTATTATTGTAACTTTTTGAGAGGACATATTTTGTAATGCCTCTATTGCTTTTTCAGCTCTGTATTCCCAAAAAAATCCAAATGTTGCATTTAAGATGAGGATAATGCCTATTATGATTGCATCAAAGTAATGGTCTTTACCTAATACTAAAGAAATTACAACTGCGATTAATAAAATAATTACTAGAAAACTTTTGAATTGTGCTAAAAATATTTTTAATGGGGAAATATGTTCCTTTTTTTCTAGTTCGTTTAAACCATGTTTTTTTAGTCTTGTTTCTGCTTCTTCTTTAGTTAAACCTTCTTTTTTTGTTTCAAACTTTTCAAATAAGTCTTTAATACCTATTGAATGTGGCAAAAACTCTTTTTTCATGTATTTTTAATATTTACTTAATAACTATATAAAATTGTCTTTTATAGAAGGGTTTATAAAATTATATCCTGGAGTATAGAAATCTTTTTAAAGGATACATACATTCTATTTGTTTGAGGAATAATGTACCCTTCACGGGGTATTGATGTCCTTGCTGAGACCTTCGGGTTTCAACTGAGTTCTTTCGGGAACTCAACCTGGAGTCCCTTCGGGGATTCTACGGATTCCTTTCGGGGAATCCACTTCTATTCCTTAAAACTTTTAAATACTCTTTTTCACGTAATTTTAATGCTAAAAGTAGACTTGCATAATCATAGCAATTATATTCAGAAAAGAGAAACTACTTTTTCTCCAAAAGAATTAATTGATAAGGCTGCGAAAAAGGGAGTAGATGTATTATCTTTTTCTGAACACTATCGTATGAAGGATACTAAGTTTGAAGATTATAGAAAAGATCCTTTACAAACTTATAGGGACTTTAAAGATTATGCTACTAAAAAAGGAATATTATTATTGCCTGCTGTTGAAGTTTTGTATAAAGAAGGAGAAGTTCTTTTAATTAATTTTAATGATAATATTAAAAAGTATCCTAAAATTACTGATATTAAGGAATTACCTAAAGATGTTTTAGTAGTTGCCCCTCATCCTTATTTTAAAAGGGATATTTGTTTAGGGAAACATTTAGTTGAACATATTGAACTTTTTGATGCAATTGAATATTCTTATTTTTATATTAAGTTTTTAAATTTAAATCATAAAGCTGTTAAGGTAGCTGAAGCTTATCAAAAACCTATGCTTGGTAGTTCTGATTGTCATAATTTAGATTATTTTGATTATACTTATTCTTTTGTTGATGCTAAAAAGAATGCTAAAGATATTGTTAATGCAATTAAGAAAGGTAAAGTTATAGTTGTAAGTAAACCCTTACCTGTTTGGTTATTGGTTAAAGCAGTATTTTCTGTTTTTAGTAGAATAATTTATTTTATGGGTTATGAAAGATTTAAATCAAGGTCTTAAGTTGTAGCGGCTTTCTTTAGCTTGTTTTTCTTGTTTTTTTAGGAAATTCTCTTGTTTTTTCTTGTTAAACTTTATTAAGCTTTGAATTGTATTTTAATTATGAAAATTCTAAGCAAAAGGTTTATAAATTATTTAGTATTACTAGTAATTACAGGTGATTACATTTGATAAAATATAGTAAACACGCAAGACAGAGAATGATAGAACGAGGAGTTTCAGTAAATGAAGTGGAAGAAGCAATTAGAAAAGGGATTAAAGAATTGCAGAAACCAGACAAGATAATCTTTCATTTAGGGTATTTTGCTGTAGTAACTAAAAAAATCAAAGAAGATTATTATGTGATCACTGTGAAACCAAGGTGATAAAAAATGAAATGTCCAATATGTGAAAAAGGAACTTTGAAAAAAGGTAAAGTTAAGGAATCTATGTATGGAGTTTATTTAGGAGAATTTCCAGCAGAGGTTTGTTCTAGTTGTAAGGAGTCTTTTACTGATTCTGAAACTACAAAAAAGATTGAGGAAGTTGCTAAACAAAAAGGAGTTTGGGGTTTAAGTGCTATGACTAAGATTACTAAAACAGGTAATTCTTTAGCTGTAAGAATCCCTAAAAAGATAGTTGATTATTTGAAGTTGAAGTCTGGTGGTGAAGCTTATATTCATACTGAGAACCAAAAGATGGTTATTGAGGTTAAGTAGTCAAATTAAAGTCTTAAGAATTTCCATAATCTTTCGGCCGTCAGCTTTACCTCTGAAATGTTTCATTGCTTCACCCATTAAAGCATTTAATGGTGCACCTTTGTTTTTGGCAACAATCATTTCCAATTCTTTTTTCAAAGAATCATCAGAAACTGTTTTGAATTTTGAAGGGTCTATTTTTTTACCAGAAGCAGCATCTGCCATTAACTCAATAACAGCTTCTTTAGAAATTTCTCTTTTATTCAATAAACTTAAGATTTCTTTATAATGTTCTTTAGTTAATTTAGAAGAATCTAAATCAAAACGTGTTTTAAGTTCTTTAGGATAAGATGTTAATATTGTAGCTAATAATTTAATCTCAATTTTAGAGAATTGTTTAACATAATTTTCTAAATCTATTTCATCTTTAACCAATTCATTAGCTAAGTCAGCACTTAAACCAAACTTCTTCTCTAATTTCATTGCTTTTTCTGTTAACAACTCTGGCAATTCTATAGTTTTTAATTTAGAAGCAGTAATTTCAATAGGGATAATATCTGTTTCAGGATACATTCTTGCAGCGCCAGGCATTGGTCTTAAAAAACTAGTAGATCCATCAGTTTCAGCCTTACGAACTTCAGGTACAGACTTAGATAACTTTTGTTGTCTTTTAACTTCATTATCAATAACAATTGGAATACTTTTCAAATCTTGAAAACCTTTTACTTCTACACGAGATTTACCTTTAATAGAAACATTCACATCTTGTCTTATTGTACCAATACCTCTTTTTACTTTACCTGTTGAACGCAAAATCATACCTAATATAGAGGCAGTTTCCTTAGCATGTTCAGCATCAATAATATCTGGATCAGTTGCAATTTCTACCAAAGCAACACCTAAACGATCTAACCTATAATAATCTTTAACTTTTTTAGCAGCTTCTTCCTCTAAACAAACTGAAGAAATTTTAACTTTACCTTTGGAAGTTTCAACATAACCGTCAACTCCAACCATGGCAGTTCTTTGAAAACCAGAAACATTTGAACCGTCAACAACTGTTTTACGCATAAAATGGATTTGGTCAACAATTTTACAATTTAATAACAAAGCTATTTCTAAAACTATATCCAAAGCTTCGCTATTAACTTCATGTGGTGGTTCTTCATCAAACTCAACCATACAACTGCTTGTAGGACAACCTTCATAAATAAATATTTTATCTTTATTCTGTTCAAATGCAGCTGCTAAATCTACTTCGCCTGTTTCACCAGCTACTGCTCGTAATTTTCTTTTAAATTCAATAGAAGGATTCTCATCATGTACAATAGAAGGGCAACTACAAAACAGTTTATGTGTTTCTAACTGCTGATGAATTTCTATTCCGCACTTAAATCCTAACTTTTTATAATCAATCATTCTAATAGCCTTTTAGTAAGCTCACCTCTTAAGTTTTCTAACATCATTTCCTTAACTTCTTTAGGATGATTTGATAATAACCAAGCTAATTTAATGAAAGTTGTTTCAGGAGTCATATCTGAATAATTTCCTATAACTCCTATATCTTGTATTAATCTGCCAGGAGAATAAACATTCATTTGTAATCTACCAAATATAGTCTGTGGTGACATTACAACAGGCATTTTTTTAGCTAAAGTTTTAATTTTATTGAAGATTTTACTATGTTCAGAAGTAAATTCGTCTATTTTGTTTATAGGGAAATGTCCTAAACCTGTACCTTCTAAAACTAATCCATTAAATTTATCATAAACATTCAATTCTTCAGTAAACATTTGTGGATGAGCTTTTATTAAACCAATTTTCAAGTTTTCTTTGATCAACTTTAATTTTAATTTCCTATCTTCTAACTTTTTATGCTTGCCTAAGAAGTTAACTTTACAATCAGGATAACTAATCTCTGCAATGTTTGATCCATTTACAACTTTGAAAGCATCTCTTCGGCTAGTGTGCATTTTTCTAGCTTTAGTACCCGGAATTATTACACAAATATTATCATTCTCTGATTTGTGCATGCATATGGCGACATCGCAAAAATCTGTTTTTGCTATGAATGAAGCTGCGCAAATAAAATTCATTGCTGCATCTGAGCTTCCTCGGTCAGAACTTCTCTGTGCGCCAATTAATATGACTGGAACAGGTAAATCTTCTAAAATAAATGATAGTGCTGAAGCAGTAAAGTGCATAGTGTCTGTTCCGTGAGTTATAATTATGCCATTTGTACCTTTTTTTACTTCTTTTTCTATTTCTTTAGCCAATATATTATAATGTGCGAAACGCATATCATCAGAAGCCATGTTTCTTACTAATCTTGACTTGATATTGGCAATTTCTTTGATTTCAGGGAACATTGCTACTAGTTCTTCTGGTGTAAAGTGTGGATTAACACCACCAGTACTATAGTCAACTGCACTACTTATTGTGCCCCCTGTATGTAAAATGGATATAGTTTTTAGGCCTTTTTTTGTTTCTAATTTTACTTTTGGAACAGGTTTTTTATTGAATTTTTTTATCATTTTTACTCCTTTAATCTTACTTTTTTTGATTCCAATGTTGTATCCAGAATTAAGTTTTAGAACTAAATGATTTTTATCTGGGCTTGCAAAATATTTGCCTGAAAATTTATTATCTAAAGTTGTTACTTCAATTAAGTCACCTGGTAGAATTTTTTTTAGCATTACTATAGAGTTAAAGCGAAGTTCTTAAAAAAGGTTTTGTTTTCACTTGCGTTGGACACTCTTTTAATAAAAGTTTGATTTTCCGTCGTCAAAAATTGACTTATATACTGGAATATATATTTTTAAACTAAAGAATATTTATATACTTCATACTGTTATAAATATGTATAAAATTAATTTGGCGATTAATGTTTAGTCCTTTTTTGGCGAAAAGGTTTGACGAAATATTGTTTTTGGCGAAACAACGTTTTCTAAATGGAGTATAGTATAAACTGCTTAATAAAGATTATGGTAATGGAAACTATATTTTCATGAATGATTCATAAATGAGGAGGCGAAAAAAATGGATTTTATCGTACAAAATGCGCTTAGTCAAGCGCCAGACACAAAGTTCAATGAAGGACTTGTAGGGCAAGCCAACATTAAAGTTGTTGGTGCAGGTGGTGGCGGATGTAATGCTACAAACTGGTTATATAAAAAGGGTGTTCAAGGTGCCGAAATTATAGCACTCAATACAGATAAACAACATCTGGAATTGATGGAAGCTGATAAGAAAATTCTTATAGGTCGTGACTTAACAAGAGGTTTAGGTTGCGGCGGTTATCCTGAGAAAGGCCGAGAATCTGCTAAAGAGCAAATCTCTGAATTGAAAGAAGCATTAAGAGGTTCTGACATGGTATTTGTAACTGCTGGATTAGGCGGCGGAACTGGTACTGGGGCAGCTCCAGTTGTTGCACAAGTTGCAAAAGAAACAGGATCAATTGTTATTGGTTGTGTTACAATGCCTTTTGATATTGAGAGAACAAGAATCGATAAAGCAGAATTCGGTTTACAACAATTAAGAGAAGTTTGTGATACTGTAATTGTTATTGATAACAATAGGTTAGTACAAATTGCCGGTAACTTGCCAATTCAACAAGCATTTGCAGTTGCTAATGAATTAGTTTCAACAATGATTAAAGGAATTGTTGAGATTATTGCAGTACCCTCTCTAGTTAACTTAGACTATGCTGATGTAAAAGCAATAATGTCTAATGGTGATGTTTCAGTAGTTGGTGTAGGAGAATCAGATTCTGAACATAGGGTAGAAGAAGCTGTAAAGAGAGCACTTTCAAATCCATTATTGGATGTAAGTTATGAAGGTGCAACCGGTGCACTTATTCATATCACTGGTGGTAATGACTTAACTCTTGATGAGGTAAGCAGAGCTGGTGAAATGATTACAGAAGCACTTGATGCTGATGCAAACGTTATCTGGGGAGCAAGGATTACCAATGATATGAGTGGCAAGTTAAGAGTCATGACTATTGTTACTGGTGTTAACTCTCCTTACATCTTAGGTAAAGTTGATAAGTCAAAACCAAGTATTGCTGCAGTTCAAACTTGTGAAGAACTAGGCATTGACTTAATCAGGTAAAAACATCATAGGTACAGGGCATTAGAATTCTTCTAAGGTTTGACCTCCGAAGAGTATCGCCTCCGAAGGCACACACCCCCTAATGCCCTTACTTTAGTCTTTTGCTAATGCTCCATATTGCCTCAGGGGCATTGGCCTTTTTTTATTTTTTAACATAACTTTTTGAAAGCTATTTTTCTATAACTATTTTTCAATTATAATTGTTAGAATGGGATAATTTTAATATAGATTTTGTAACAAAACTATTTTATTACAACCTTTTCATACTAGGCTGTGGGACATAATTGTTTAGTTGTTGATCCAGAATAGGTTATGCCAGATGATTGTTGAGAATATGGCTGTGTTTGTGCGGTCTTCTCTTTTTTGGGCAATTTTCCAGCCGAATCTTTTTTTATC
>Ga0210057_1002759_pt1 | contig 24856 bp, 28 predicted proteins | sample CryGeyCG2114_010_2_FD_183968 | JGI IMG/M metagenome (GOLD analysis project Ga0210057, IMG submission 183968) | Groundwater microbial communities from aquifer - Crystal Geyser CG10_big_fil_rev_8/21/14_0.10 (SPAdes) (version 2) | ecosystem: Environmental > Aquatic > Deep subsurface > Groundwater ...
AATTTCCTGAAAATTTTATAATTTACGACTTTAGAGTTAAAGTATCTTCCGGATTTTATATTAGATCTTTAGTTCGTGATATAGGAACCATATTAAATATACCTTTAACCGTGTATAAATTAAAACGAACAAAAATTGGTTTTTGGAGATTGTAGAACTTTAAGGAGTAAAAGACATACCTTCGGCTTCTTTTAAAACTTGTTGATATTTTTCTTGGTTTTGAAAAAATTGTGAGGCGTTTTTTATATCAGTACAAAACACAATCCCGTTGTTAAGAAGTGTTGTTGTGGTAAATTGGTCTAGTGAGATTAAAGCAGTTATTGGATGTAAATTAGCTTTATCTGACAATTCTCTTAAGCTAAATCCTTCTGGATAGTTCCAACTCATTACTTTTAAATTATTACACTCACTATATGATTTTACTTCGGATGTTACTTTTGTATTTGTTACCAACCACGGATTCGGGTTAGGTTGTACTTCCTGACTATTTTTTAAATCTAAAAATCTGGCATATACATATAAAGCTGTTTTTATATCTGTCTTAAACCCTGATTTAGCGTGAAATTTAGCTTCAATTATATTTGTTTGATTATCTTTTTTTGCTAGTACATCTATTTCATGGCTTACACAATGGCCCTTTATCACTAAATTTGTTTTGGTTTCGTATCCCAACTGTTTTAAAACACCTGCCACATACTTTTCAAATGGATACCCAGAAGGACCTAAGGCTTGTATAGCTTTTTTTAAGCTATATCTTCCTGCTAAACCTAAACCCCTATCTTCAATTTTTGATAAGAGTTCGTATACCTTTTTATAAATTTCATGGGTTGTAACTTCCTTTTTTAGATCGGGAATTAATTCCTTTAAAACTTCTTTTATTTCTTCGTCACTTGCACCCGCTTTTTGCATAGACCTTGCAACTTTTTTTAAGTCTAAAGGCTCTTTTTCACCCGAGGCTTTTACAATTGTTATATTTGGCATTAACATTATTATATTATAGAAACATTTATACTCCAATGTGGATTATTTCATTCACGTTTTCTTAAATATCTATATATCAATAGGTGTATATTTTGGAGTGCAATAAAGATTAAAAATAGATAAGTATATTAACTAATAATATGTTTTTATATCCGTTATCTAAATCGGAAAATTAATATTCACATGCTTGTTCGCATTAGTCCCGTAGAATAAAATGGGAGTATGTTGCTATTCATCCTTATTTCTTTTTTAGGTGGTATTCTGTCAATTTTAAGCCCCTGTAGCGGAGTTATTTTGCCTACATATTTTGGATTTGCTTTTAAACGTAAAGAAAAATTATTATTGCATACACTAATATTTTCGTTGGGTGTATTTATTACGGCAATTCCAATAGGAATTGGCGCTGTTGTGGTATTTACTTTTTTACGTTCCTGGGGAGTTTTATTATATAAATTAATTGGTCTGTTTTTTATTTTAAGTGCTGTAGCTCTTTTAATTCCCACATCTTTATTACATAAAAGTTATTTAAAAATGCCGTCTTCAAAAAAATTTACGTATTTTTCATCTTTTTTATTTGGTGTTATATCAGCTTTATCTTTGGGAACTTGTTCCGGACCTATTTTAGGTGCTATTGCCACTCTTTCTGCCTCTACGGGTAGTTTTGTAATGTCTTCAATACTAATGTTTTTTTACGTTTTAGGTATACTGGTTCCTTTTGTATTACTATCTTTTAGTGTAAATAAATTTGATTTTCTTAAAAATATTTTTGTAAAAGGTAAATTGTTCAAATTTAATATTTTTAACAAAAAATACGTTATACATTCTACAAATCTAATTTCTTTTTTTATTTTTATGTTAATTGGAATAATATTTTATTTTTATAGTGGTTCTGTGGTGCTTTTTCAAACTTTTTTACATATAAATTTGGATTTTTTGCTAGATCTTCAAGACAAACTTTTAATTATGCTTTATAATTAAGCGTATATGTGTCATTCCCACGTATGCGGGAATCTATTTAACTAAATTTTTATATATATAATGCCAGTAAAAAAGAAAACCTCTACAAAAAAGAAGTTTGACCTCACATTGATTTTACCCCTATCTGTTTTTGTTTCTTCTATATTAATTTCTGCTTCTATTGTTTATGCAGCAGAACGGGTTACACGTGGAAATGTAATGGGAGCAAAAATTACTCAAGTAGCAGACGGCGATATTGCAAATACCGATACCCCTACAAATCCTAGTGCAGATCTTGCAGCAGCTCCCAGCGCTATTAAAAAGGTGTCTGTCGATAATGATCCTGTTTTAGGTGATGTTAATGCTCCAATTACTATTATTGAGTTTAGCGATTATGAATGCCCCTTTTGTAAAAGGCACCATACCGACACCTACCCTCAGCTTAAGTCGGAATATATAGATAAAGGTATAGTAAAATTGGTGTTTAGAGATTTACCTTTAAGTTTTCATGATCCTATCGCAACAAAAGAGGCTATTGCTGCTAATTGTGCTAGAGAACAAGGAGATGATGAAACATATTTTCAATTTCATGATGAAGTGTTTAATAAAACTTCTTCTAATGGAGCTGGTATTGCAGGAGAAGGTTTATATGATATTGCCAGTGCTTTAGGATTAAATAGATCTCAGCTAAAAAGTTGTATAGATTCTGAAAAATATAAAGATGAGGTGGAATCTGACTTAACCGATGCAACTAATGCAGGAGCAAATGGCACCCCCTCTTTTTTTATTGGTAAATCTACCGCAAGTGGTGAAATAGATGGGGAATTGTTGGTTGGCGCTCAACCATTTTCTGCATTCAAAGCGATAATAGATAAAAATCTTTAGCTAAAAAGCTTTTGTTACAAACAATAATAGGGATTATCCTTAAAAAAGGATAATCCCTTTTTTGTAGTTTACCTTAATTACAGTTAGCAGGTACATCTGAATCTAGCACATCTTGTTTTGCGTTTACATCTACTAAAAGATACGTTTGCATACCGGGCTTAGTAAATGAGACTCGGGCACAATTTTCACTATATGAATATCTTCCACTTTGATATATATCTGATGATTGTCTAGAAAATATTATACAGTCGCCCGTACTGCCTGCGACATTTGAGTTGGTACTCATATCAAAGTCAAATAATTTCTGAAAATCGTTACATGTAGGATATTTTCCACTACCTATTTTGTATCCTTTTAATATTACATACATATTATTGAGTGAGGATTCTATATTTGCAATTTTTGCTCTGTTTTGAGCTTCGATATTTGTAGTTTCTTCATACCCTTGAAGTTTGTTTTGTACATCTTTTGAAAACATATTGTTTGTATCTATTTGTTTATTCAAAACTTTTTCCTGTACGGTTTTTATAAAAGAATTCGAGCTTGGGTACATGGCAATCGAAGAATATAGAAATAAGCCGATTATTATAATAAGTGTTGAGAGAATAACTATAACTAAATTTTTCATATTAAGGCAGAAATTAATACACGGCTCTAGTATATCCTATTGAAATATTATTTGTGCTTAGTGGAATGGTAACCTAGGCCTAAAACATGGTTGATTTTTGTATTACCCGCTCTAGTGATATAGTAGTTTTTCAATGTATCCTAATAGTTCTTGAGGTATATCTCTCAATTCGAATTCCTCTATAATTTCCCTTATCTTTTTTCTAGGATCTTCTTCTAGTAGAAGCATTTCATCTTTTTTATAAATAAGGTATGCAATATACGTTTTCATAGCTAATACGCTTTTTTCTCCAAGAGAATCCATTATTGTATCTATTTTATTTACTGTCGGTAATGATTGTGTACCCAAAATATGCAGAAGATTTTCTCTGTGTATTGTTGGATCATCTGCTTGTATACCACTACTTGAGGCTTTTCTCACCGCGAGTTCTTCTGCAAGGTTCATTTTATGACAAGATGATTTATTATTTTGTATTGTTTTCCGATTTGTATCAATATAATCAAATATTGTGTCAAATTTGCTAATAGCTTCTTCAAACAATTCAAGCACATTTATACTAATTGGAAGGGTTATTGTTTTATCCCAATTTTCCCCTTTAAAGTGTAGTATTACAGCATCTTCTACCTTTTTATAATCTAAAGTAACCGCCCCTTCTAGATGATCTATATATAAATGCCTGGTATCTAGCGAATTTGCGTGTATTTTATTTCTTAGGTATTTGGGATAGGTATTATCCGTTTTTTTCGGGTCAGGTGATGTTATCTCAATTGAATATATATTAGGACCAATTGTTGTAACGTCTTCTTCTATATCTTGTCTATAATACCTTTTTGATTGTAAATTTGCGTACGAGACCCTTAAAAAAATACCTTGTTTAGCATTACTCACATCATCCCATTCTATATTCATACTATCTTTTGATATTTCCACATCGGTTATACCCATTCTTAGTTTATTAAGTGATTCGGATATGTAATTGCCTGATAAAGATATAAATTCTCCTGTAGTTCTATATCGTATTTCTATATTGCCGGTTTGCTTGCCTCTTAAAATGTTATCCCAAAAGTCCGTAATGGTTTGATTTTCTAAACCCTTTACTTGTTGAAAATAGGAAGCTCTCAAAAATCCACCATAAGTATTATCTACGTCTCTATCAATTCTGAGCAAAACTAGCTTATTATTTAAAAAAAGTGGAATTGATCCTTCCCCTTTTTGTACTTGTTTTTCCAGTTCCCAAGGTAACATTTCAAGACTAGGATATAAATTTATACGCTGTTGGTTTATGGCAAGTGTTTCATAGTTCTCCCTGTTCCAGTGGTTAATACCTTCTTCAAACCGAGTCCTTATCCGGTTCCTAATGTAGTTACTAATTCTTGCATCTTCTTCGGAAACAATATGCTCTGGCCAGGTTAAAACTTTTAATACGGGAAGGTGGGGAAGTAAGTGCAAATAAGCAGATTCTGTCAAAAATAATATGTCTCCTTCTTTTTTTACAAGTGGTTCATACATTACTCTATTTGTTAATATGTACACTTTTTCTAAATTTTCGAGTACCCTTTCTACATCCTTATCTACCCCTATAAATCGCAGGAGTTGATCTGTGAATATAGAGGTGTCTACAGACTCTTCGTAGCTATAATTATCTACTAATAATAAAATACCCATCAAAGTATTTTCATTTATGGAATATGCGTTGTCCGAAGTGTTGGGTATGTAGTGCGGCCTATTATTCCGTAAAGTTTTAAAACGGGACTCTTCAGGAAAAGTTATTTTTTCAAAGATACCTGCTTTAGCCCAACGTCTTTGTATAACATTTTCAGTTTGAGCCCTAATGTAATCATCTGGGTGGTTAGCGAAACTTCTTATAATTGCATATCCTTCCATCTCTTCTTCCAATCCTGGATTTTGATATAACAGATAGTGCTCTAATATCGGAAGTGCTGCTTCAATATATTCAATCGGTGGCTCGTTACTTAATGTCTCAGATATTGATTGTGTAGAATATTTTTCATCGGACATAAGGTTTATGGATGCTTTGTTAATTCCATAAATTCTATAAGGGGTAGGTTTAAATGTAAATGGTGAGCCGGGAGAGGATCGAACTCTCGACACCCTGGTTAAAAGCCAGGTGCTCTACCACTGAGCTACCGGCCCAAACTCACCTTAATTACGCTAGAAATTATACCAAAACCCCCTTTTTATGCAATTAAGTAGACATGTATTGCTTTACTTATAGTATATTTATGATATTTTAGTAGTGTCAATTTTTATCTCAAACCCATTCTTTAATGGGTGGTATATGACAATTTCAACCGTTAAAGAAACGTGTTTCTTTGTAAGATATATTGCAAAAATATTTTATGAACCAAGGTTTTAACCTAAAGGTTTGTGGATACGTTATACTAGTAGGAACTATTAGTTTATACTTTTTACTATGGCACTAGGCATGCGTATTCAAAAGAATATAGTACCCATTATTAAAAGTTTAATTTTTGTAATAGTTTTTTTTGTTATTTTATATTTTTTTCTTCCTTTTATAACTTCAGATTCATTTAAACAATTTGCAGAAAGCCATATCTATTTAGGGGCTTTATTTGTTATTTTGTATGTAATAATGGGGCATATTGTTGCTCCTATTGCTGGGTTTCCAGCTGCTTCTGTTAGTTTAGCTGTTTACGGAATATATAAGACTTACTTTTTTATATATTTAGCAGGAACAATTAGTTCTGCAATAAATTTTTATATAAGTAGAAAATACGGAAGAAGAATTGTAAAAAAGTTTGTTGGTAATAAGGGAATGCAAAATTTAGATGAATTTGTACAAATTGGTGGAACAAAAATGTTAATAATTGCTAGATTATTTGGAATAACTTTTTTTGATGTAGTATCTTATGCTTTTGGATTAACAAAAATATCTTTTAAAAAGTATTATTTTATTACAATTATTTGTTCTGCAATTAGTGGTACAATAACTTTACTCTTATTTAGAAATATAAACTTTAAATCAATTACGGGAGTAATACTTTGGATCGGTACCATTGGCATTGTAGGGTTGTTGTTTTCCCTTTATATTCACCGAGTATATAAAAAGTATAAACGAAACAAGAAAAACTAAAATCCTGTATCATCTACTATTAATTCAAAAAAATTATTTAAATCAGTGTTATTTAATATTTTTAGTGTGTTTTTGTAATCAGGAAACCACTTAATTTTCTTATTATCCATGTTGTCTTTAGAAATCCAAAAATTCTCCCCTTCTTGGGTATTAACTAATTTTCCTTTTATGTATTTAACTATAAACAAAAAAAAGTATGCATCTGCTATCGGCTTTTTATTTTTATCATAATATAATTTGTGCTTAATACCTTTCATTAACAGGTCACCAGAAAGACCTGTTTCTTCTTTTAATTCTCTGTTTGCCGCTTCATGTATACTTTCTCCAAACTTTACTTTTCCAGTTACACTTCCACAATAGCCATAATAAGGTTGTTTTAATCTTTTTTGGACAAGGTATTCAGTTTTGCCTTTATGATTTCTAATTGGAGCCACTAATACCGAAACTTTAGGAGTTTTCTCTACCTCTAGGTTTATTATATCGATTCCGCTTAAAATTTGTTTTCCTTTTAGAGTTAACTCATATAAATTTCTATTATTCTTAATGAGTACTCCTTCTGTAACTAGTTTTTTTATGTGAAAATTAAAATGATCATTTGGCAGTTTATCAGTGTTTAAATCAGTGAATCGTGCAGAAACATTAAATGCCAGGTATTTTATAATTTTAGTCTGTGTGGGGTGAGTGGTGTTTTCTATTTTCATGATAACTAGATATTACTTTTTCTAGTTATACAAATCTAGTTAATTGAACTTTAGTAGTTTTATTAGAGCTATTTAAAGAATTGTTCTATTACACTTCTATGGTCAAAGGCTATATTACAATTTTCTAATTCTTCTAAACTAAACCATTTAATATTCTGAGCTTCATTTGGATTTAATACAAATTCTGTTTTATTAGAAACTGTTTCATAAAAGTAATGTGTATACCACAAAATATTTGGGTTGGCCGAGGCATCTGAGTATTCTCCAAAATACTTTAAATTTGCAGGATTTAACATGTACCCTATTTCTTCATGTGTTTCTCTTACTATTGTATCTAATAATTCTTCTCCATATTCAGCCTTACCACCTACCAAACACCACAAGTTCGCACCATATTTATCACTAGGTCTTTGTATTAGTAAAACCTCCCCATTTTCATTTAAAAGTATAATTCTAGCAACTTTTCTATTTCCGTTAAGTTTTTCTTCGGTTTCCATAATATTTTTGTACTGACAAGTTTTTAATAGTATATACCTTCTATTTTTGTTTTTCCATATATTATAAGGGTTGGTCCCAAATGGGACCAACCCTGTTTATAATAGACAAGAGGAGGATAAATGTGGAAATGTGTTTGTGGTGTCTGACTTGTCGTGAAAGAAGAAGTTATATACACGACAAGAAATAGAAAAAAGGATCTGTGATTACCCACTTGTGTTGTTACAAATGTAGTTGTAAATTGTAAAGCCGTTTATATATTTAAATCCACTTATACACTGCATAGACATCTTTTTTGAAGGTTGTATACCCACAAAGAAGATATCTTTTAATATCAAAATAAATCCCATAGCATTTACACAGGGCGTTTTAAATTTTAAAACAAAACTGCCAAGGCAATTGAAACTCACAAGGAGGTGTGTTGTGGAAGTTGTGGTTTTTGCATATGGAGGACGTGATGCTCAAAAGCGTCATGACAGAAGTGGTCAGGTAATAAAGACTCTTCGCACGCTTCGAGACTTTAAGGACTTTGAAAAATGGCTTCTTGGGAGAGATTCCTCACTGATTGCCCTACAAGTCCACTTTCCTATAAGGATAGGACCGTTTTATCTTCCTTGGGAGAAAAAAGAGTGGAAGACAGTGGATGAGGTTAGGGGACTTTTTCTTCAGCCAGTAATGGAATCTACACGCAGATGATTTTGTTTGTTTGCCTTGGCTAAGGTGCAGCTGTTTAACTGGTGTAAAAACCAAAAACAGCTGCACTGAAATTATAAAAAAGATATTAGGAGTGGAGTCTTAAAAGTTATTTGTAAGATTATAACCATTTTCAATGCAGTTTCCTAAAGGCTTTTTTGTTTCTGATATATATAATAAATGATTGGTTTTTTGCAGCGAAATTAGGTATAATAACTCACGCGTATTTACTCTTTTCGGTATGGGTTTACCCTGTACCGAATGGTACAGGGCCCTATCGTCTAGTCCGGTCTAGGACGCCAGGTTTTCATCCTGGTAACCCGGGTTCAAATCCCGGTAGGGTCACCAAACGTAATTTAAACAGATTACAAATGCACTAAGCTTTAAAATTTAAACTATAATCAGAACTGTGGATACTATTTTAATTTTCCGCTGTCTATTACCAATTATAGGATTTTTAGGTGTGATTTTATCTGTAAAATTTATAAAACCACCAAAAAAGATTTTATATCTTAGTTTGCGCTTAGGTTGGATTGCAGGAGTTTTAAATTTAATTGTTGATGCTATCCAGCAACACTTTAAATTTTGGCATTATACGGTAGATAATCTATATTTTGGATTTCCTTTAGATTTGTACGTTTCCGTAAGTTTAGTTGTAGGCGTTGTTCTTCCATTGATATATTGGTATTTGCAATCATTTAATCCAAAACGATTAACCTTATTTATTTTAATTCTACCGCTTTACTTCTTACTACAAGATTATTTAGTTACAAAGGCAACTGGCGACAGAGTATTGATGTTAGATAGTCCTTACTGGTGGATTTCAGATTTCCTTTCTTTAATAGTAATAGTCTGGGGAACACTTTTTATTTTCAATTATTTTCTGTCAAGAATAAATAATCAAAATTCTCCAAGCTAATTGTAAATTGTTATTAATTTTTGAATCCAAATTAAGAAGTTGGGTTCGAAACAAAGTGCATTGTGGGATGACCTAGTTATAAAATTTCATTTAGTAAATTAGCTTTAGTTTAGTTATTATTTCCATAGAATTTTAACCTGGAAATAATCTTTGTTATTGATATTTTCTGAATTTCTGATAATATGATTAATTATATGAAGAACGTAATTATAGTTCGTGACCGAGGCCAGATTACTATCCCTGGTTCAATTAGAAAAGTAGTTAATTGGGTTAGCCCTATGTCTGCTGTTACTATTTCAATATTAAAACCTGATGAAATAGTTATTCGACCTCATAATGTCAAAGTCGATTCTGAAGAAATTTGGAATCGAATTAGATCCTCTCGCGCTATTAAAGGAGAAGGTAGATATAATGCATCCGAATTTTTAATAAGAGACCGAAATTCTCATTAGATGACTATATGAAATTTGTTGTCGACTCTTCTATAATCGTTAAATGGCTCAGTGTTTCTAATGAACAACATATAGAAAAGGCTGATAAACTCCTATCAGATTCGCTTCAGGGAAATGTGGAACTTTTTGCTCCTGAATTAGCTAAATATGAAGTAGGTAATGTACTTCTTAAGGGCAAACAATTAGCTACTAAAGAGGCATTTATTTCTTTAGGAACTGCCTACGCTTTACCTATAACCTTTGTCTCAGAATCAGAAGAAATAGCAAAAAATACTTATTCTATTGCTGTGAGTAGTAGTATAACTTATTATGATGCCGCATTTATTTCTTTAGCTGAACAATATGGTGCTTCATTAATTACTGAAAACATTAAGCACCAAGGTAAAACTCAAAACATTAAAGTGATCTCGTTAACAGATTACTAATTGGATATTTGTTTATAACAATTAACAGATCATGATGATAAGCTTTGTGATTTATTCTTTTTCTCTTCTTGCTTAGGATATACAAACATCAATTTATGGATCCAGGGGAGAAACAGCTCGAAAAAACGGGGATAGGGGTCTACGCTTAGTGTGGTGAACCCGAGATTTAATACTCCCCATGGATTTGAAGGTTATTGGTGGTAGGATCTTTTCATTTATATCACCTGTTTTGTTTATGGTTTAATTTTACAGAAATTTTTTTAAAAACATTGAACACCTGTGTTCCAATTAGGAGTATCATAAAACCTATTGCAAACCAGAATAGTAGATCTAATACTAAACCCTGGCCCATAAGTAAACATCCTGTATTGCCATACGGGTTTATTATAATGTCATAGCATTTCCAATATCCAAAAGGTCTTCCATGAATAATAATTGGATCTCCTGTACTAAGAAAAAAAGAGCCTTCTCCTATGTTGTAGGTATATTTATAACTGAAACCTGTATATACAAAGGCAAATAGTAATGATATTAGCAATAATCTTTTTAATTTGCTCATACATTTTTTTAGGTCTTGCTTGTCATTATACAAAAAAATTATTACCTAAACCACCTTAAACTACTTTTTTTATACAAAAGCATTATATCTGGTAACATGCCTGAAATTAAAATGAGAATTCCTCCAAATATTATTGTTATTGATATAGATTCTTTAAATATTAACATACCAAAAATAATGGCAAATATTACTTCACTTAGGCCAATTAAACCTCCGACACTTGCATCAACATGTTTAAACCCTTCTACTACTAACCAAAAAGAAGCAAGTGCTATTATTGAAAATAAAATCATATAAAACCATGGTAACCCTAAAGAAAGTGAGGGTACTTTTTCACCCAAAATTAAAGATACAGGTAAATGTGTTATTAAAGTTGCAAGCCATATAAATATGCTTATTTGTAATGAAGAATATATGCAAGTTACCTTTTTGGTTGTAGATACCTCTCCACCACTAGCTATACCGTTAATTGCGGCTAAAATTAATGCAATAACAGAAAATTTTTCTAGGGAAACATCAAAAACTAAAAATAGTCCTGCAAATGCCAATATTAACGAAACTTTTTTTACATACGATATTTTTTCGTTGAATAACAAAATACCCACTAAATACGTGGTTATTAAGAAGCTAGCATAAAATACTAAAGTACCTGTGCCTATATCCATATGATTAAAGGCGTAAAAAACTGGTGCAATAGTAAAAACAGAAAAACTTAAAGGAATAAGCAGGTATTTTATATCTTCTTTTTTTATTGGTTTTAGTTTTTTTGTAAAAAAAGCTATTGGAACTAAAATCATAAGAATAATACAACTGCGTACCCAACCTTGAGAAAATAACTGAAAACTAGTGCCTATTGTTCTATACCATATTCCATAACTTCCAAAACCAATGGCCGAAAGAAGTATCATGGTATATCCAATTAAAGCATTTTTTAGTACAGGTTTCATATTTTTATTAATTATCCCAAAGTTCCATAAAAAGTATTACTACTAAAGTACTAGTATTGGTTGATTTATAGTTATATTTAGAATTCGGTGGAATAACAATCACGTCTCCTTTTTTTGCATCTATAACTTTTGTGCCAACTGTAAACTTTCCTATACCAGAAAGTATATAATACATTCTTTGACGTTTTTCTGTTTTAACCTCTCCATGTTCTCCCTTAAGTTTTGCATATACAATTGAATTATTTTTATCTACTTTATAATTTAAACTTTCCACCCCACCCCAATTTTCACTAACAGCTTTATCAATACTTATTTTTTTCATATTACCTAACTCTATACGTATTTTTATACTATATCAAATGAATTAAATTTTATATCATGACTTCCCTTAGTATTTTTGAATTTGTGCAATAAAAAAAGCATTAAATAATTCGTTAGGAACAATTCTAACTGTATTTTTTATTTGTTTATTTAATTCTTTCCCGTCAATTTTTGTAAAACCATGCATTATATTTGGTAGGTTTAGGTTTATAGGCAAAACTTTAATCCTAGATTCCGAAATAAATTCAGATTGGCTTGATTTAGATTTGTTTATTCGATACATTAACCAATCAACTACCTCTTCGTTTTCCATAGTGTTTATAGTACAGGTAGAATATACTAGTATGCCCCCAGGTTTTAGCATGTTTATTGCATTTAGTATTAAACCTTTCTGATGTCTTGCCATTTCTTTTTTCTTATTTTTATTCCAAAATTTGTAAGAACGTGTGTTACTTAAATCAAATCTACCTTCTGCACTGCATGGGGCATCGAGTAATATTTTGTCGAAAAAATTTATAAATTCGGAATATTTTTTATTCAATACAAAAGCATCTTCATTTTTTATCTTAACTTTAGCATTTTGTAATTGAATATTATGTTTTAAAATTTGAAATCTAACTTTGTTTTTTTCGATGGCCAAAATTTTAGCTTTATTATTAGACAACGTTGCAAGTTGCGTTGTTTTACTACCAGGAGCTGCTGTCATATCTAAAATATATTCTTCTTCTTTTGGATTTAAAACTAGTGGGGGAATCATACTACTGAGTTCTTGAATGTATATTTTACCATCCTCAAACAAACTTGTTCTTGATAATGATTTTTTATCTTTTGTAACAATAAAACTGTTTTGCAGTGGACCTAGTTTTGTAATAATTCCTAATTTGGATAATTCTGCAAGCACCTCTTCTTTTTTTGCCTTCAGTGTATTTACTCTAAAAGTAGTAGGCTTTGATTTTTCAAACGTTTTAAGAATATTTTGACTCTTTGTTTTATATATATTTTTTACCTGATCTATAAATTCTTGGGGGAGTGTGTTTTGCATATTCTATAAAGGGGTCACCCCGTTTTATATTAGAATTTTAGTTATTTTTGTTAGCTTTTGCTCTAAGACCGGAATTAAGTATTTTTTTTCTAAGTCGTATATTTTTTGGTGTTATCTCAACAAGTTCATCTTTTTCAATAAAGTTAATTGCCTGTTCTAATGACAAAATTATGGGAGGTGTTAGTATTATACCTTCATCTTTTAATCCCCCTGACCTAACATTAGTTGCATGTTTAGTTTTGCAAACGTTTATATCGATATCTTGTCCTCTTGAATTTAAACCAACAATCATTCCTTCATAAACATCTGTTCCTGGTCCTACAAATGTGTTTCCTCTACCTTGAGCTATATTTAAGCCGTAAGGGCTTGCCTTTCCTGTTTCTGTTGCTATTAAAACACCGTTTCTTGTTTGAGGAATTAACCCCTGAAAAGGTTCGTATTTTAAAAAAATTGTATTTACTACGGATGTTCCTTTTGTGGCTGATATTAAAACACTTCTTATTCCAAGCAATCCTCTTGTTGGTATTTCAAATACTAATCTTGTTGTTTTGCTTTCTTCTGTTTCATATTGTTGTGTTAAAACACCTCTTCGTTTAATAACTTCACTTGTTACACTTCCAGAGTATATGGTTGGTATATCAATTGTTAATTCCTCAAATGGTTCAAATTCTTTACCATCAATTTGTTTGGTTATAACTTGAGGTTTACTAACTTGCACTTCGTATCCTTCTCTTCGTATTGTTTCTAAAAAAACTGATAAATGAAGCTCACCGCGGCCTGATAATATATAAGAACCGTCGCTGCCTACTTCCATTTTCATAGCTATATTTGTTTCTAGTTCTTTTTCAATCCTTGCTAAAACCTGTCTACTTGTTACAAAACTGCCTTCTCTACCTGAAAAAGGAGATGTGTTTGGCTGTAAAGCTATTTTTAAAGTTGGCTCTTCTATTTTAATTCTAGGTAAAGCATCTAGTTGGTCTAAACTTGCAATTGTGTCCCCTATACCAGCTTCAGATATTCCAGTTATAGATACAATTTGACCGGACACTGCATTTTCTACTTCTACTTTTTTTAAACCCTCGGTAACATATATTCTGTCAATTCTTGTTTTAATAACTTCGTTGTTTTCGGTTATAATTCCAACTGAGTCTCCCTTTTTAATAGAACCTCTTTTTATTTTTCCAATTACGTTTTTTCCTTGAAATGAATCCCATGCAAGTGATGTTGCTAACATTTGAAAATTACCTTCCTCCACTTTTGGACTTGGTATATAGCGAACTATTAAATCAAATAAAGGAGATAAATCTCCTGGAGCGTTAAAATCGATAGGAATTTCGTTCCATGCTTTTCCATCTCTACCTATAGCGTAAATTATAGGGAAATTTAAATGATCTTCGTCTAATGCCAAATCTAAAAACAAATTCTCTGTTTTGCTTATAGTTTTTTTTATATCCGCATTTTTTTTGTCAATTTTGTTTACAACAACTATTATTTTAAGATTCATACTTAGAGCTTTTTTTAAAACAAACTTAGTTTGAGGCATAGGGCCTTCGGCTGCGTCTACAATTAAAATAGCACCATCAGCCATAGTTAAAGTTCTTTCTACTTCCCCTCCAAAATCAGCATGTCCGGGTGTATCAATAATGTTTATTTTAGTATCTTTGTATGTAACAGCTGTATTTTTGGCCAAAATGGTAATACCTCTCTCGCGTTCTTGATCATTTGAATCCATAATGAGCTCTTGTTGCATTTCTGCCTCATTTTCTCTAAAGGTATGCGATTGTTTTAAAAGTCCATCAACCAGGGTTGTTTTTCCGTGGTCTACGTGGGCTATAATAGCTACATTTCTAATATTCATATATAGTTTGCTTTTGATGTGATATAACCTAAGTAAATTAGACTTTATTTGGCTTTTTGTCAATGAATTAGAGGGTATGCACCTAGTAATGGTCTTCTATTATATTTTCAAAATATTCTATTTTATCCTTTTCCTTATCATAGGTTGCTAAATCAATTCTATAAGAATATTCACCTAAGTTTTTTTTGATAATGTAAAATTTTGCTGCCCTTAGTAACGCTTCTTTTTTTCTTTTATCAATTACTTCATAAATTTCCATATATTTGCTATTTTTTCTGGATTTTACTTCTATAAATATAATAAAATCATCTTTTTTAGCTACAATATCAATTTCCCCATAATTTTTACATTTATAATTTTTGTTTAGTATTTTATACTTTTTAGTTATTTCACAATATTCTGTAACCTTATTTTCACCTATATCACCAAAAATTTTAGATAACATAATCTTAGTATGTAATAAAGTGTTATAAGTATCAATTGTCAGTTATGTCTCTTGTTGCAGGAAATAGTGTTATGAGATTTGATTTTATTTTTTATTTCATATACACTAGGGCGTATATGGTTATATTTAAGGCTAAAGATTACGTTGCTGAACTTGATTTAATTATTAAAAATAAATTTGAAAAACTTGAAACTGATAAAAAATTGGGGATAGTTTCAATTGGAAAAAACAAAAATATCCAGAAATTTATTGAGATTAAAAAGGCGATAGCATTACATTATGGAATAGAAATAGAAGATATTAATTTTAAGAATTCCACAAAAAAATCAGAAGTTTTTTCATGTATTAAAAATCTTAGTGATTCTGCCGAATATGGAGGTATTGTAGTTCAATATCCTTTTTCTTCAAAGTATTCTTATATTGAAATAGCTGACAAAATTGTACCCTCTAAAGATGTGGATTTTTTTAATCCTATTACCTATGGGTCTTTCGCCCTAAACACCAAAGAAGAATTTTTTCCGCCTACTGTTAGAGCTTTAGATTTTTTATTAAACACATTTAAACTTGAAACTAGAGGACAAAAATATGTGGTTCTAGGCCAAGGAGTTTTGGTTGGTAGACCTGTTAGCACTTATTTGTTAAATAAAGGGGTAACATTATTTTCTTTAAACGAATATTCTAAACAAAGAAAAGCTGTCTTGGAGGATGCCGACATTGTTATATGTGCTTCCGGAAAGCCTAATTCTGTAAAAGGTGATTTACTAAAAAGAGGAGCTTGTGTTATAGATTTTTCTTCTGGAAATAAAGAATATCCAGGAGTGGGTGATTTTGATATTGAATCTAATCACAACCACTTAAATATTGTTTCTTTATCTCCTGGGGGAATGGGTCCTCTAACAGTTAGATTTTTATTTCTAAACTTTCTAGAATTTATTGAGCGTTCAGTTTAATTAAAATCTTTTTCTGCTTATTACTTATACCCAATTTTTGTGGTAACCTTATTTTAAGGTATTAATTTTAATAATAATATGGCTAAAGTACTAATTGTTGAAGATGATACTTCTATAGCTAATTTATATAAAACTGAGCTTGATTTACGCGGTCACAAGGTACAAGTTATGGATAACGGTACTGGAGTTATAGAAAAAATAGTAGAATTTTCTCCCGATCTTATTTTGCTCGATATTCAACTGCCAGATAAAGATGGCTTAACAATTTTAAAAGAAATAAAAGCAGATCCAAAAGCTAAAGACGTTAAAGTAATAGTTGTAAGCAACTATTCCGATGATAAAAATGTTGAAGCTGCCCTCGATTTAGGTGCTTTAGATTTTATACCTAAATTTAGAGTTGTTCCCGAAGAATTAGGAGAAAAGGTTGAAAAATCATTGTAAGTAATTTTATATCTGCCATAAAATGAATAATTTAGAAAAACAGTACAAGTATGCTATTGAGTACCTTATTTCAAAACAAATTAAGCTTTTAGGAAAGCAGATTGTATTTGGAAAAATAAAAAAATTAAGAGGTTTGCACGTAGATAACAAAGGAAAAATAACCTCTATAACAGGTGATTCTACTAAAATACTTCAAACATTTATTGCTGATTATTCTAAGCTTTCTGGGTTGGTCTTTAAAAACACAATGCGTACCGTTCTTGAAAAGTATCCAGATCTTCCTATATATATAAATTAACCAAACATGTATATAACTATTATATTGGAATTACTAACCCAAAACGCCTTTATATTTATAGATTTTATGGCTTTTTTATTTACAGTATTATTATTGCTTAGAATTGGGAGTGGTTTGCTTTCTATTCCTGTATTCTTTTTTGCACTATCTTTTTTAATTCCTCCATTGACCTTTGTTATTTTTGGCGAGAGTGTTATATGGGTTTTGCCTGTAATACAAACTTTAATAGGGCTAATAGGAATTGCTCTTTTAATGAAAATATTGGGTGTTTTTGAATTAATAAGTTCTACTCCAAAGAAGTAAATTTAATGTTCTTGCCTTATGTCACCTTTTATTAGTTTTTTTCTTATTATTTTAATAATTGTAGTATTGTATGTGGTTTTTTATGCTTATGGCAAAGAAAAGCAAATACATTTATTGAGGGAAGAGTTTGATAAAAAAAATGAACACTTGCGTAATAGGGTATACGAACTAACAATTTTACAAGAAATAAGTAGCAGAATAGGGTATTCTTTAAAATTAGAAAAAGTGGCCGATATATTGGCCGGCTCTTTGGGAGATGTTATAGAGTATAGTGTGTCGTCTTTTTTAATAAAAACTGGGGCAAAAATTAAGTTCAAAGCTTTTTTACGAGAATCTGTGCACCCGGATTATGTTAGGGATCTTCAAAGAAAATCTTTAGAGGCTTTTGGTAAAGAAAGTGGCTCAAACCTTAGTAAATATAAGTTTGAGGATTACATAACAGGTGCCCTACTTAGTAATGAAGAAAAAAACTCACCCCAATCTTTTTTTGCAGTTCCCCTGGTTTTGGATGATGAGGTTGTGGGTATTATTTCTGTTTCTTCATTGCACCCAGGAATTTATAAAAATAGTGAAGGTAATATTAAACTTCTTAAAACAATTTCTTTGCAGGCTATGAATGCTGTTTCTAACTTGCAAAAATTACTTGTACTTGAAAAAAGCAAACTTACTACTATGGTAGAAAGCTTGGTTGATGGTGTATTTTTTATTGATAAGAGTATGAAAGTTTTGGTGTCAAATACCTCAGCAAAACACATGTTGGGTTTAAAAAAGAAAAACATTACTATTCTTGATATAATATCTGCTCTAGAAGATATTGGCATAAAAGATAAAATAGCCCAAGGTTTTAAACTAAGCAAATCTTTTGTTATCCCCGATTCAGAAATTGGCTTAAAACATTTAAAAATTATAATTACTCCTGTTTTAGGAGATAAAAAACCTTTAGGTGTTGTTTTGTTAATACAAGATATTACTCGTCAAAAACAACTGGAAAAAATGCGCGATGATTTTACTAGTATGATGGTTCATGACTTGAGAGCTCCTTTAACTGTTATGGTAGGAAGTTCTGATATTTTGATGAAAAAAGAAAAACAATTAACGCAGGAACAAAAAACACGGCTTTTGTTTGATCTTAAAAAAGGTGCAAACTCTCTTTTGGATATTGTAAATGATCTTTTAGATGTAGCTAAAATGGAAAACGGTAAATATGAGGTTACCAAAAGTTTGCAAGACCTAAATGATTTTGTTGTAAAAAAAGCGGACTATTATCGAGGATTAATTGAGGAGAGAGGTTTAGTTTATAAAATAAACCCTTTAAAAAATTCTGTATTGGTTAACTTTGATGAAAATTTAATTGGAAGGGTTTTGAGTAATCTATTATCTAACGCCAATAAATATACCGAGTCTGGATCTATAACAATTGATATGAAAGTTGATTCCAAAAAGGAATATGTAAAAGTTTCTGTAACAGATACTGGTGTTGGAATAAGTAGAGAAGCTCAAAAAATGCTGTTCAATAAATTTGAACAACTTAGAAACCCTGTGGATTCAAAGCAAAAAGGTACTGGTCTTGGTTTAGTTATTGCTAAAAATATAGTAGAGAGTCACGGAGGAAAAATAGGTATAAATTCGGTTGAAGGAAAAGGGAGTACTTTTTGGTTTACCCTACCTATATATAAAAAAAACCTTACAAAAAAGCTAAAAGCTTGATAGTATAATATAGAAGATATCATACTTGCCTTTATTCGTATAACAATTTTAAATTTCTAATTTGAAATTTTTATTTAATTGTGGATTAAATATTAAAGGTTTCAAATTTAATATTATAAATATATGACTGACCCAAATACTAAACCCTTAACACTTCCATTTTCAGGTTTAAATAAATCTAGCTTACCTATAGCTGGAGGAAAGGGAGCAAACCTGGGAGAAATGTTTAATGCAGGAATACCCGTACCTGACGGTTTCGTGGTAACAGCAGATGCCTACTATTACTTTTTGGATAAGAGTTCCTTAAGACATAAAATTCAAACTGAACTCGAAAATTTGGATATACAGAATTCTGAATCTTTGAATAGTGCAGCTGAGAATATAAAAAATGCTATTTTATCTGCAGAAATGCCTTCTGAAATAAAGGATTCAATTATTTCAAGTTACCACACTTTATGTGGTAATGATGATCACTATGTTGCTGTTCGATCTTCTGCTACGGCCGAAGATTTGCCTGACGCTTCTTTTGCAGGGCAGCAAGATACTTTTTTAAATATAAAAGGAGCTGATGAAGTTGTAAGACATGTGCAAAAATGCTGGGCCTCTTTATTTGGTGCTAGAGCCATTTATTATAGGCAAGAACAAAATTTTGATCACTTTAAGGTTGGAATAGCAGTTCCTATACAATTAATGATTCAAAGTGAAGTATCTGGAATTATGTTTACTGTAAACCCCTTAACCAATAATACTGAAGAAATATCTATTGAAGCTGTATTTGGTTTGGGTGATGCTATTGTTTCGGGCGAATTGACTCCAGATCAATATTTAATTTCAAAAGGAGACTTTAACATTAAAAACAAGCATGTTGTAAAGCAAGAATGGCAAGACACCATGTCTGGGCATATCGATGTTTCTATGGAGTATAAAGACAAACAAAAGCTAGATGATTCTAAAATTGTGGAACTTGCTAAGATTGGAGCAAAAATTGAAGAGCATTATGCTAAGCCTCAAGATATTGAATGGGCTATGCAAAATAATACTTTATATATTGTTCAAAGCAGACCTGTTACTACACTAAAAATAAAAACTGAAGATATAACAGTAGATATTGGAAATGCTGACATGCTTTTGACTGGTCTAAGTGCTTCACCTGGGGTGGGAGTAGGTTTTGTCAAAATATTGGTAAGTGCTAAGGAGATTGGAAAAATACAAAAGGGAGATATATTAGTTACCCCTATGACCGATCCTGATTTTGTTCCAGCAATGCGTAAGGCTGCTGCCATTGTTACAGATAATGGCGGGAGAACAAGTCATGCCGCAATTGTTAGTAGGGAGCTTGGTATTCCTTGTGTTGTGGGTACCGGAAGCGCAACTGAGGTTCTAAAAGAAGGAGATGTAATTACTGTGAATGGTTATAAGGGTGCTGTATATTCCGGAGATAAATCAGAACAATTTAAACAGAAAGAAGAAAATTATGAACATAAAAATGATAAAACTGCTACAAATTTGTATGTAAACTTAGGTGAGCCGGATTTAGCTCAAGAAATTGCCAAAAGAAATGTAGATGGAATTGGTTTACTTAGAGCTGAGTTTATGATCGCTAATATTGGAAAGCACCCTAGAGCTTTTATTGAGGAAGGAAAACAGGAGGAATTTACCACAAAACTTGAGGAAGGATTGTTAATGTTTGCCCAAAGTTTTAACCCTCGCCAAGTAGTTTATAGGGCAACAGACTTTAAAACTAATGAATACCGTTCCTTGGAGGGTGGGGACAAGTTTGAAGAAGAGGAACAAAATCCAATGTTGGGTTTTCGAGGTGTGAGTAGATATATATCAGATCCAGAGGTTTTTGCTATGGAATTAGAAGCTATTAAGAGGGTTAGAAATAAACACGGATTTAAAAATTTACAATTAATGCTTCCATTTGTTAGAACAGTAGAGCAGTTAATGGAGGCAAAAAAAATAGTAAATAGCCATGGTTTAAGCAGGAGTGCTGATTTTAAACTTTGGATGATGGCTGAGATACCCAGTAATGTTATTTTGCTAGATGATTTTATAAAAGTCGGTATTGATGGGGTTTCTATAGGTTCCAATGATTTAACAATGTTGACCCTGGGTGTAGACCGGGACAATGCCAAAGTGGCCGATGTGTATAACGAAATGAACCCCGCTGTGTTGCAGTCACTTGAAAAAATAATTACAACATGTGTAAAAAATAATATTACTTGTTCTATTTGTGGACAAGCTCCTTCTGTATATCCTGAATTAACAGAAATGTTAGTGAGTTGGGGAGTTACTAGTATTTCTGTAAGCCCAGATGTAATTGATAGAACACGACATTTAATATATTTGGCTGAACAAAAGAAACATTCTTAAACTAAGAACTAAAGAGGCCTTTAGTTTCTTTTCTACAATATTATGGAGGATCAATTAATAAATAAAATACCAAATAATAAGCTTACCGGTTTGTTCACATTCGATGCTAACGCTGCGGTTGAAAGTTTGAAAAACCCTGGTAAAACTATGGGAGTAGAACTTTTAAAAGGTGACCCTGCTAAAAAACCATATATTGTGGTTTTTAGACATGGACAAAGCGAAGATAATATAAAAAGAATTCATAGTGGTTGGAGAAATGAGACTCCTCTTACAAGTGTCGGTGTAGGTCAAGCAAAAGAGCTTTATTTAAAACTTAAAAATATTTCATTTGACTACTATTTTCAGAGCGATCAAGTTAGGTCACAGCAAACATTGAGATATGCCATGGGTGATAGAAGTTATACTCCAATTACTGAATGGAGACTTAAAGAAAGAAATTATGGGAGCTTAAATGGAACTAGTAAAGAAGAAGCCTTAAAAAATTATCCCTTATTAGCTGTTTTATGGAGACGTAGTTGGGATTATCCCCCTCCCATGGGAGAATCTGTGCAGATGGTTTATTATAGAGTTTTATCTTTTATAAAAGAGCTTGAATACACCTTAAAAAAAGAAAATGCCAGTGCAGTGTTAAGTGTATCTGGTAATTCTATGAAGGCACTTAGAAAACATTATGAGAATTTAAGTGATAAAGAAACAGCCCATATTGAAAACCCTACAGGTCAGGATTATGCGCTATATAACTTGTTTTAACTAGGAATTAAGCAATTTTTCTATTTGTAAAATTCTATTGAATTTTGCTACACGCTCACCCCTTTGTATACTCCCAAATTTAACATATTCTGCGCCTATTCCTACAGATAAATCAGAAATAAAGTCATCATTAGTGTCTCCACTTCTGTGTGAAACCACAATTTTCCAATTTTTTTCTCGAGCTACTTTTACAGCCTTAATTGTTTCGGTTATTGATCCTACTTGATTTGGCTTAATAATTACAGCATTTGCAAGTTGTTCTTTTTGGGAGTTTTGAATTAGGGTTGCGTTTGTTGTTGTAAGATCATCTGCTACTACCAAAACTTTTTCTCCATAGGTGTCATAAAAGTTTTTCCATCCTGGGTAATCTTCTTCTTGTTTAGGGTCTTCAATAGAAAATATATTGTATTTGTCCATTATTGCACTAAAATCTAACATTTCTCCTTCTCTAGAAGATTCTGCTATATCTAATGCTATTTTATTTTCTGGAGTTAAACTTTTAAATAAATCCAAAACTTGTATGTCGTGTAATTGACTAGATGTAAATGCACCTTCTAATCCATACCCCACAAACATATGATTGTCTGTTAAATATTTTTTGTATGTATCTAAAATTTTTAATGAATCTTCAATACCCGAAGTTATAAGCATAAATTCTTGAATAGTTAAATAATTACTTCCATGCTTTCCACCTTCAAAAATAAGTAGAGAGAATTCCGGTATTTTTTTAGTAAAACCAAAATGCTCTGATATAAATTCAAATGCTTCTTTATTATTGTAATGGGCAAATGATTTTGTGGTGGCTATGGATAAGGCTAAAATTAAATTGGCGCCTAGTTTTTGTTTATTAGATGTTCCGTCCAAATTTAAGAGTTTGCTATCAAAATCCTCAATGCTTTCAAAATTTGTTCCTATAAGATGAGGTGTGATTTTTGCTAAATTTTGAATAGCTTTTTCAACTGTTACGTACTTTGCCTCGTACTTTCCTGTAGACTCTCCCTGCGGAACACTTGCACTTTGAGAGCATTTATCGGTTAATATAGTTACTTCAATTGTCCAATTTCCCAAAGAGTTTAATATTTTACTTATTTTAATGTTATTTATAATCATGTTTTATATTTTTAAATGTATAATAAACTCCCCTTTAATTTTTAATTTATTTAACTTTTCTAATACTTCTAAAATTTTACCATAAAAAACATGTTCATACATTTTAGTTAAATCATTACCTACAGATATCAAACTACTAGGGTATATCTTTGAGATTCTATTCAACGTTTTAAGAAGCCTATATTTGCTTTCTAAAATTATAAAAGTTGTTTTGTGAATTTTATTTATGTTATGAAAACCTTTGATAATTTGTTCTTTTTTTAACTCTTTTTTAGGTAAGAAACCGATAAACATAAAACAATCTGTAGGAAGACCCGAAATAGATAAATGCGCTAAAATAGAACTTGCTCCAGGAATTGAAACAATATTTATATCCAAGTTACTATCTCGAATTTTTGAAATAATTTTATATCCCGGGTCTGATATTAAAGGGGTCCCAGCTTCTGAAATAAGAATGGCATTATCGCTGTTTTCTATTAAATTCAATGTTTTTTTCAGATCTTTAACATTGTTAAAATCTGCAAATGTAATAAGCCTTTTATTTGTGATATCAATCTTTAACAAGTTAAATAGCTTTCTAGTTGTATTTTGGTTTTCTGTAATTATAGCATCCGCCTTTTTTAATACTTCAATTGCCCTAATTGTTATGTCTTTAATATTTCCAATAGGTGTTGCCACTACATATAATGTGTTCATTTCTTATTTAAAAGGGGTACTCCCTTTAGGGAGTACCCCTAAAGGACCTCTCCTTTTTTACCAACTAAATAAATAGAGTTTCTAAATTAATAAAGCAGGATTCCGGTTTTAGGATTTTCTTGTATTGTATCCGAATATCTTTCAATTATACTCCAGTTGGTAGATTTAAGTATTATATCTTCTATTTTTAACCACGAAGTAGACTTATTATATAGGTAATTTTCATATGAAGAGTATTTGTAATCTCTAACTTGTGATACAATTTTTGCTTTATATGGATTAAGATGTATGTATCTAGCGATATATATTAATAGATCATCCGACATTATGTTTACGGCTCTATACGACCCTTGTATTACGGGTCCTTCTCTTTTATATTTTTTATTAAAATAAGTAGCATAATTTGATAAAACGCGTAACATTAAGTGTGAAATACCTTTTAGACTTTTATTTTTAACAATTAAGTGAAAATGATTTTTCATAAGACAGTAGCAATATAATTCTACTTCTTCTGATACAGAGTTTACTGGGAAATATAGTATCTTACCTCCTATCTTACGTTTTTCCTTAAAGTTTTTTGATAGGTATTTTTTAAATAGATATTTGAAAAAAAGATAATCACTTGCTTCTTTGAAAATATCATTTTTATTTATTCCTCTTGCGTATAAGTGGTAAATATTATCTTTCTCTAGTGATTTTATTGAATTTGCATATGGCATATGTTTGTATTCTAACATCGTTTTTATAAAAGGGGTACTCCCTTTAGGGAGTACCCCTCAATGACCTCTCCCTTTTTTGAAAA
>Ga0210057_1002760_pt1 | contig 24829 bp, 26 predicted proteins | sample CryGeyCG2114_010_2_FD_183968 | JGI IMG/M metagenome (GOLD analysis project Ga0210057, IMG submission 183968) | Groundwater microbial communities from aquifer - Crystal Geyser CG10_big_fil_rev_8/21/14_0.10 (SPAdes) (version 2) | ecosystem: Environmental > Aquatic > Deep subsurface > Groundwater ...
CTCATTTTTAGCTCCTTTTTTAAGTTTCTAAACACTTAAATTTTAGCTAAAAACTGCACTGCACTTTTAATTTGGAGAGAGGGCTATTTTGAGCGTGATCTACTGCACTTTTAATTTGGAGCTAACATACAAGGATATTTTTTTGACAATTATTTCAATTTATGTTAAAATTATCCAGCTCGAAATGGATCTAAAAGGGGAGGATAGTAGCTCACCCCTGGAATGATCGGCAGTACCACGACTAACCCCCGCTGGAAAGTGGACAGTTATGGCACCTGCCCGCGTGTGTCCACGGATACATTGGAAAATCACTCCTGTGAGACACGTTCCCCCAAGGGAGCGCCTGTGGAGTGCCGGAAACAGCACTCTCTACTATCCCCCACCTTAATGTGAGGAGAGCGATTGCGGTTTATCTTGCCGGCGACATAGTGTGTGAAAACACTTCGGCTCGAGGCAAGAGATAACTGCGAAGGAACGAGTAGGTCCTCACCCAGCCGACTTTATTCCTTTCGTGTTTCATCAGAGATGATGAATGCCCCAAGTCCTCTCCTCGCTCTTTCTGCTGACCTGCTCCGGTGTTTCGCCGGGGCAGGTCAGGTCCTCCCCTTTTAGATTCAACAAAAAAATCTCGCCACAAAAGCGAGATTTTTTTATTTATGAGATCACAGATTTTTACGTAACTTTAAATAGTTTCAAAACCAAACTTTTCTTTTGGATATCATCGAGCCAATCAGTGAAGCTTTTATCGACACTACCTGTGCGCGACTCAAGCTTGATGATATGCCAGCCATAATCAGTCTTAACTAAATCTGAAACTTGTCCTTTTTTGAGACTAAAGGCGGCGTCAGAAAACGGCTTGACCATATCTCCACGCTGGAAGGGATCGAGTAATCCACCGTTTGAGGCACTAGCACTGTCTTCAGAGTATTTTGTGGCGGCGTCAGCAAAAGTAATACTGCCAGCCTTGATTTGATCCAGGAACCCCTGAGCCTTTGTTTTGGCGGCATCGACTTGATCGGCGGGCGCGTCGCTAGCGACTTGAATTAGAATGTGCCGAACTGTCAGATGGTCGATAACTTTCTGATTTACCTTGTCTCTGAGCATTTGTGTTTTGACTAGATCGCGGAATTCATTTAATGACAAGCCATACAAGTCAGATAGAACCTTCACTACTTTATCAGTCCCACCGTTTTGGATTGTGATATTGTCAACAGCATCGTCGACCTCTTTTTTATTGACCTTGACGTGGTACTTGAGGGCTTCGAAAAGAATAATTTTATTTTCGATCAACTGGACCAAAATCTGACTGTCAATGCTTTTGTAGTCGATGCTCCCCTGCTGAGTTGCGGCATAGAAATGATGAATGTAGTCTTTTTCTTTTTCGTATTCAGTATAAGTGACAAAATCGTAATTGACGACCGCAACCGGATAAGGCAAAACCTTGGCAACAAATTTCGTCGCCTTGTTTTCTACTTTATATCCATAGATCATGATACCAAAGACAAACTGAACCAGTGCCAGCAAGACCACTAACACGACGACAACCTTGGCCAAGATCGCGTATGCTTTTGTCTTGCTAAAAAGAGTTAGTTTGTCTCCAACTCTACCACAAAAAGCAATGAATTTTGCCCAGACTCGACCAGAAAAGAGAACTATTTTTCGACAAACTGATCTTAATTTATCATAAAACTTTTTTAGCATCTCATCTCCGACGATTAAATTTGGTAACTCATACTCTCATTGTAATTAATTTAGTCTCATGACGCAAGCGGCGACCAACCCGACGTCAGAAAAATCGCAATAGTAACTAGGGATGCGACAATCAGATAGGTGGTAAAATTGCTATCCTCGTGCTTGGCTAAAACAGAATAACAAAAACCAATAAAAAGGTAGCTGATAGTAGCAATCACCAGGCTTTGAGAAATTGGGTTGATCAGAAAATAGCTCAAAACGAGAAAAACTTCGAGGATGACAAGGCTAAAAAGCACCAGATAGATCAACCGTTTATTGCTCAAAATACCAATTTTTTGTTCTGTGTAAGTAAAAAGATAACCAAAGACAATCATGATAGAAACCATCAGCAACCAAAGCGGCAAGTCAAACTGCAGAAAAAAGGTGTAAAAAGCATATGCAGAAATAAATGACAGCAAAATTAGAGTAAAGATCGCCGACGTTTCTTTGATAATTGAGATTAAACCCAGAATGGAAATAAAAATTATCAAAGCGACTGCGATCTGATTTTGGCTGTTCGCTAGATAATACGAAAGACAACCCCAGACTAATATCACAGTGAGGATTATTTTTCGCAAAACATGATTGCGGAGAAAGGCCATAAGTATTAATTCGCTGAATAATTCTCGCCGATGACGATGTAGAAATCGACGGTGATTGAAGCAGTTTTTGTTTTTTTGACAACAGTAGCGTTGTATTTTTGTTTGAGATTTTGCATAACGTCAGCCTTACTACCATCAGAGTAGTCGTAAATAGCAGTTTGCGCAAGAGTGTTTTTATAGTCAGAACCAGTTGTGACTGTAAAATTGGCACTTGTGTCTTTCTTCAGATCTTTTGCAATACTGGCAATTTCAGCTGATGTGAGCTTTGCACCGCTGGCAATTTCGACAGCAACAGCCTTCTTTTGATTGAAGATATCAGCAACAAATTTTTGAATTTGTTTGAAATCACCAGACTTCGGCTGAAGATAATATGTTCCATTGATATTGGCATTGATAAGCAAGCTGTCTGATGCAGTCGATAACACTTTGGAGATAAAGTTGCTTTTATCTACTTCCTTGGCAATTTCAACAAGAGACTTGATCTCCGTTGGTGAGAAATTAGTATAAAGGCTGCCAGTAAGAGAATTAAAAATATTTAAAATTGTGGCTGGGTTTGAAAGAAAATTTGTCGAAGCAGCTTTTTCTTTGACTGCGACAAGAAGTTTTTGCTGTCTGGCCGCCCGATCAAAATCAGATGTTGTTTCCCGACTACGAGCATATTTGAGTGCAGTCGCTCCATCCAAATGATGCATGCCAGCAGAGATCGAGAATGTGGAATAGTGGAGCATGTCCTCTGCCGGAAAGGAAGTATCGTAAATCGCTTTATCAACATACACATCGACACCACCGAGTGCATCAATTATTTTTTCAAAACCGTCAAACTCAACATTGATATAGTAAGGAATTGTCTGGCCCGTTATATCCTCAATTGTTTGAACAGAAAGAGCAGCACCAGCAGACATTGCATTTTTTGCACAATCACTCGATCTTTTCTTTGTGCAATTTTGATTATAGTATTCGTTGCGACCGCTTACAAAAGCAGAGTTAATTTTATTTTCTTTGTGATCAGGAATTGGAGCGAGTAAGTCGCGGGGCACAGAAATCATTGCCATCTTCTTTTCCTTTGGTTGGATAGACACCAACATTATGGAATCTGTCAGATAGCCACCCTTGTGACTAGGCCCACCCATACCAGTAACCAGAATATTTATTCGATCTGCGTTTTCACCCTTGAGAGTTTCGGTTTTTCCGCCAACTAAACTTCTGATAAGTGACATGCTCGAGATACCATTTTCAAAGATATTTGAACTTGATTTCAAAACATAGTAGGCAAGACCACTGATAATAATAATTATTACTGCAAGAGCAACAAAAAAAATCTTCCAGCGACGGCGGCGGTAGAATGGTTTCTTTTTGGTCTTAATGGATTCGATTAACGGGGTACGTTTTTTTGTTTTTTTGAAAAATCCCATCGCGCAATGCCGTTTAATATAAAAACTGTCCAGTGGACTTTTATAATATTACCAGAAAGAGTTTGTCGCGTCTATCTTTTTGCTCGAGTGATATTTGGCCCATTTTTATACTCTGGCAACAACGGATGATCAAACTTTTCAATGGCTTCAAGATTAATTTGCTCAATTGAGTTTACAGCAACCGGCTGAATATTACATGAGAAACCTAAGAAATTGACAATGGTGAAAGCGATTCTCACAGAGGTATACGATTCCAAGTCTGGCTTGATGAAAATACCCTTTATTTGATCGCCTTGATCACGGATCAACTTGTCAATTTGTTGTATAAATTCATCTGTTTGACTACTTGAAATCTGTCTTTTCGAGCTTTTTATTTTTTTGAGTCCGTCAGTCAACAAAACTATTTCTATAAAATTGTTGTTGCTTTCTGTAAATACAATCATTTCGAGTTTTCCTCAATTGTAATGTTGCGGCGATTTTCATCAATATATTCTATTTTGATCAATTTTGCCCAAGTTGGAATCGATGGCCAGATTCGTTCCGGCCATTCCACAACTATGACATTATCAGGATTACTTACAATCTCTTCAAATCCAATCGATTCAGCTTCTGATGGCTCTTCAAATCTATAAGCATCAATATGAATTAAATTTAAGTTTCGATCATTTTTTGTAAAATAGTAATTTTTCATGATCATAAACGTCGGGCTCGTAACTTCCTCTTTGACTCCGAGAGCGCGAGCAAAAAATTTTGTAAATAAGGTTTTACCAGCGCCAAGCTCTCCTTGTAACACAAAAATTTCGCCGCCACGAATGCCCTCGGCAAATTTTTTGGCGACGTCACCAGTCTCACCTTCATTTTCAGAAATTAATTTCATAACACAATAAATCATTAATATAAACAATAAAGTATGATTTTATCATACTTTATTGTAAAAATCATTATTAATCGGTCAAAACACACTATTTGTCTGAGATTTTTTCCTCTTTCCCCTCTTCTAATTCATGTAGTTGAACATCGTCAGTTTTTGAAAATGATTCAATGGCAGTCGTATTTTTTTTTGGTATATAAACCCCCTGGACCCGACGAACAGTCTTGGAAGGATCATTTATCAAATCTTTGGCCGCTTGCTCAACCTCTTCTATCTCTAGCCCTTTTTCAAGTTCATCTTCGTTGTATTTCTTAACTTCTGAGTCACTATCTTCTTCTCCGCTTTCAAGTGCCATTTCATGTAAATCGATAATTTGCTTAGAAACTGTGTATGGATGTGGAATATTAGAAAATGTAAAATTTTCACGTTCACCTGCGGTCTGAATATAGACATCACCAAAATGAAGAAGGGTTCGGAAGATACCATCCACATGAGCAGATACATCCTGAACCTGGCGAATTTGTAACTCGGAAATGTCACGATTGAAAAAACCGTTCTGGGTAATCTCGACCAAACGCTGGTTTGTCACAATATAAACGTCAAGATAATGATTTACAAAACCATATAATTCAACAGCCAGCAGAAGTAAAATTAAAACACTGTCGGTAATTATCAGAAAAACTGCTGTAACTTGTGAAAGATTTCCCTGATTTACAACCAGATACCACGCTATGCCAATAGTCAAAATCAAAATCAAAAAAGCAACAAAAACAAAGATCATATAATCAAACCAGTGTCGCCGAATCAAAAGAAAAATTTCTTCGTCTTCAGTTTGACTTGGAAAATATTTTTTTTCTTCGATTGCCATCTAAGCTCCGAACGATTTATAAATTATTGCCAGGATCGTAGCAATAATAACTGCAGTAGATACAACAGTGTAAAACAAAATTACCGGTTTTGTCAGATCACCGGCATAACCAAAACGTCGCAGATGATAATTACCGATCAAACTGAAAATCAAAAAAGCAATTACAAATAAAGCATAAGCAATAACTAAAATAGTAATAGTCATATTATTCTAACCTCTTTTCCTTGAGAGATTCCAGACAGCCACAATGTGTCGGAAGATAAACATTATGATTGCGCCCATAGTTTCGGCCCTTCCAGTATCCTTTCCGAAAATCTTCGTAATAAAAATTTAAACTATAATCCAGTGATTTTTCATTGGAAATCTCGATAATTTGGCTATGATCCTTGTACGGAGAACAAAGTAATGTTGTCGTGAAGTATTTGATCCGTATTTTTTTGGCTTGTTCAATGGTTTTTTGCAAGACCATTGAGTTGCAAATCTGGCAACGCCGTCGCCGATAACGTTCTTTGTCGTTGATAAATTTAAGTGAAGCACGATCCTTAAATGGAATAATTGTTTTTTCAAACTCTTGTGGCTGAAATTCAGCTATCACTAGCTTAATTTTATGCTCTTCACAGAAGGTTCGCAAGTCAGCAAGGCGCTGATCAAATTCCTCTTGTGATCCAATCTCTGGATGAAAATAGTAGCTGATTACTTCAAACCCAGCCAGCTTAAGCTGGGAATAAACATGACTAAGACAGGCAGTGCAACAGGTGTGGACAAAAATTTTTGGAGGGCTAGTAGTCATGACACCTATAAAAATAAATTTAAAAAAGTGTGTTTGTTTCGCTTGGTCGAACAATTTTCAGATGATCGTAAGCAGCTGGCGTCGCGATCCGACCACGATTTGTCCGATTGATAAACCCCAACTGCAGCAAATATGGTTCGATCACATCCTCGATAGTATCACGATCTTCCGACAACGCAGCCGAGATAGTTTCGAGACCGACCGGTCCTCCAGAAAACTTTTCGATAATTGTCGAGAGATAATCACGATCGTTTTTATCCAGACCTAGCTTGTCGATATCGAGTTTAGAGATTGCTTCTTTAGCAATTTTTGCGTTTATCTCACCGTTGTGCTTGACCTGAGCCCAGTCTCGAACTCGCTTCAAAATCCGATTGGCGATACGCGGTGTTTTGCGACTCCGCTTGGCAATTTCTGTAATCGCTTCGGTGTCAATTTTAAGATTGAGAATCTTAGCAGAGCGACGAATTATCTCCGACAGCTCATCTTCAGAATAAAAATCGAGTCGGTGAACCGCACCAAAGCGATCTCGAAGTGGACTAGAAAGTGAACCAAATTTTGTCGTTGCACCGACTAGCGTAAACTTTGGCAGACTCATCCTCATCGACTTTGCCGATGGACCTTTACCCAAAATTAAATCGATAGCGAAGTCCTCCATGGCAGAGTAAAGCACCTCCTCAACTGTGCGATTGAGTCGATGAACTTCATCTATAAACAGGACATCGCCTTCAGCCAGATTGGTCAAAAGTGCCACCAGGTCGCCACTACGCTGGATCGCCGGTCCAGAGGTGATCTTGATACTGACCTCCATCTCATTGGCTAAGATATGAGCTAGTGTTGTCTTACCCAGCCCGGGAGGTCCATACAGCAGTATGTGTTCGATCGGTTCGCCACGTTTTTTGGCCGCACCGATAAAAATGCCGACATTATCCTTGATCGGAACTTGACCGATATAGTCTGTTAACTTTTTCGGTCGCAACGAATCTAAAACTATGTCTTCGGCAATCTCCGACATTTCAGTTAAATCAGTTTGTAAGTTTTCGTGTTCGTTGATCATAGTTCTAATTATAGCAGAATACTAAAAACTCAACCTGACATTGATAATTGACAATTGAAAATAAAATGGAAATTGGAAATTAATAATTGAAAATTAAATGAAAACTGGTCATTGGTAACTGGAAATTAATTTAGCAAATTTATTTTGCTAAATTTCGTAAGCACCAACGAACTTTATCTTCTAGAGTTTTGACGTTTTCTGGCATCTTGGTTACAACCGCTGAAATTTCCGGTCTTTTATAGCCTAGCTGAGTCAATGAATCAAATAAATCTTCTGATTCGGCATCATCAGCTAAAATATTGATGTTACGGTCACCACTAATCTTTGATTTTAACTCCAATATAATTTTGGCGGCAACCTTCTTGCCAATGCCGGAAATTGCGGTAAAAAAGCCGAGATTATCACTAACGATCGCCGAGACAATCTTTTCTGGCGCGCCCGCTGACATGATGTTTAAAGCCGCCTTCGGTCCGACACCATTGACGGAAATAAGACGTTCAAATAATTCCAATTCTGCAAAAGTCGGAAAACCGTATAAATCATGACAATCTTCGCGAATATGTTCATGTATGAAAAGTTCATACTTTTCACCATTCTTCTTCACCATCGCGACACTAACATTCACCCCATACCCAATTCCACCGGTTTCAAGAACCAGAAACCCCGCTTTCGCGACGACAATTTTGCCTTGAATAAAAGCAATCATATTTTTTTCTGACTCGATTCCTTTTTTATAACCGACTTAAACAGCTTCATAAAAGATGTGGAAAATTCAGGCCAAAATATCGTTTTTCCGAGCGCCACCGAATTTATAGTGTACTGACGCAATAAATTGGGGTCCTTGATTAATTTTGTGATCGCATCAGAGATTGAATGAGGATCTTTAAATTTTACGATTTCTCCGACGGAGTGTTGTGCCAATAGATCTTGAGCAAATACATACGGTGTCGAAATAACAGGGCAGCCACAACCAATAGCATAGCTCAAAGTACCCGAGCTAGACTGCTCTTTGACATAATATGGAGTGACATAGACATTGGAATTTACAATATAACGATATATTTCTTTACTTGAAGATAAATACCTTGAATAGAAAACTATATTTTTTTCTAATCCAAGTTTCAAAGTCAGTTTGTGGAGAAAATTTAGGTATTTAGGAGACTTTTTGGGATGCATCCTGCCAAGAATAAAATATTTAATTGTTATCTGCGGGTTGTCTTTAATTGCTTTTGGCAAGGCTTTAATCACATACTCGATTCCTTTTTTAGGAGAAAGCAAACCGAACGTCGAGATTACAAAATCACCATTCTGAACTCCCAACTTTCCTGACTGTAAACGCCATCCTTTTCTCTGCAATTCAGTTATAACGGGTGCACCATGTGGAACCACATGAACTTGGGACTGTTTAATATTCGTGTTCTCGGTGAGATATTTTTTAGAAGTCTCTGTCATAACTGTGATGGAATCAACGTATTGAAATATTTTATCGAGGAGCTTAGTCCTCGTCTTGGATCGTTTCGCTTCAATTTTGACTGGTACTGTACACGAGATTGGTACAGTATGTAATGTTATGACAACTGGTTTTTTGACATTTTTCAAAAACTCTAGAAGATAGCTTCCATCCACGCCACCATAAATTCCAAATTCATGTTCTACAACGACAAGGTTATAATCACTATCATTTACAAACAAGGCAGCATTCTTGTAGTTCGCCAAAGTATCTTGGTTTATTTGAAAAACAACATTGCTTGGATAGTTATACGACGCATCATTCATCGCGATTATGCCAATCTCCACACTGCGATCAATCTCCAAAATAGCCTTGGCTACCGTATCTGTGTAAGTTGCAATGCCACATTCCCGAGGTAATGAAGTTGACAAAAAACAAATTTTCATAATGAATGTTTTGTTACGAAATTATTTCTTTGAATAAAGATACGTACTGTTTGGATGTTTTTGACCAGATCTGCTGTCTTGCATACTTATAGGACTCGTTTTGCATTCTATGCCTGATTTTAGGATGGTCAATTAGACGGATAATTGCTTCAGCAATCTTTGATGCATCCTCGGGTGGAACTAGTATGCCCCTATTATTAGCCAGAGCCTCTTTTGCATAATCGAACGGTGTCGACACACACGCCCTGCCAGCACCCATAGCATAGAGAAGCGTACCGCTCGACACCTGCTCCATCACTAAAAATGGAGCAACAAAAATATTAGTTGCCATTAGATAATTAATTAGATCTGGATAATTAACAAACTTATTTACAAATTTAACTGAGTCTTTTAGCCGCAATTCCTTGACCTTATCTTTTAATATTTGATAATATTCTGGCGACTTTTGGGGGTGTGCTCTACCAGCTAAAAGTAATTTTGCATTGGGGAATCTTTTTTTAACTTCTGCCATTGCTTCAATCAAGTACTCATATCCTTTTTTCGGACGAATCAAGCCAAATGATGATATCAAAATTTCTTTTTTATCAAATCCAAGCATCTCTTTGAAAAAAGCAGTGGCATATTTTGGCACATTAGGAGCACCGTGTGGTATCACAACTATCTTATCAGGATTAATGTCGTATTTTTCCGTCAAAAATTTCTTGGCTATATGAGCCAGAACAACAACTTTATTCGATCGATCACATATTTCTTTAACAACACTGATATGCTTTTTTGGTGGCTTCCTGTAAACCATGTGTAAAGTCGTTACAACGGGTTTTTTAAGTGCACGCAGAAAAATTAAGAAGTTCTCTCCATTGTTGTTTCCCACAGTTTCTGTGTTCACTTTTTCACCATACAAACCAAATTCATGCTGGATGTCAACAATATTAGCATCGCTGTTGTTAATAAATTCTGCCGCCGTCTGGTAGCTTGTTCCATCTTTATCCCAAAAATGAAATTTTACTGATGAGCCGTATGAGTAACCTTGCTCCCTGTCGTCGATAGCAACAACAAAATCCTCGATGCTATGATCACGGTCTTTGATCGTTTTTCTCAAGGCCAAGGCATAGGTTGCGATTCCACATGCTTTAGGGGGATAGGAGCTAAAATAAGCAATTTTCATAATTTTGTTAATTAATCTTTTGTTAAAAAAGTGACTTTCCGCTTAACAAGAGAAGGCATGAATTTTTAAAATATTTTAAACCAGACTCAGTAATATCTACGTCATACTTCTCTTTGTTTAGGGAAATATTTTTATAATAAAGCCAGTGCTGGAATTCTGTAAGATACTGGATTAATAGAAAAATATGAAAGTTGCTTATAAATATAATGTTTGAATTATTTCGCAGATGACTGCAATAGTTTAAATATGCGTCCTGTTGTAAATCCGGATATTGCCATAACACTGTAATATATTTTGCTAAATCTTCTCCTCGCTGGCCGTGATGCCAATATTCCCAATCTGTCAAAAACGGACCATCGTTGTCAAAATAAATATTACCCCAATGAAAATCGCCATGAACAAGAACATTGGAATCGGTCTGCTTTATCTTTTCCAACTCTCTTTTGACCTTTTGTTCAGTACCTAAAGGTAAGTTATCAAACAAAAAATTTGCAAATGTCCTAATTTTTAGTAGATAAAAGTCCGTCAAATTTGTTTTCTCAGTGACATCTGGCGATATTTCTGATAATTCAGCAAGGATTTGTAGACATTGACGATGGTGATTTTTAATTCCCTGGTTGGAAATAATAGAATGTGCGTCTCCAATAATACCTCCCTCTACATACGGTCTGATATACCATGTTGCATCCCCTATTTCAAAATCGCTAATTGCTAAAGTACGAAAACTTTTGAATTGGTATTTTTCTAATAGTGCATACGACTTGATTTCCTTGACAAAGTTATCACGATTGACAGAATCACAATCTACCAAGAATTTGAAAAAAAACGAAGAGCCGTCCTTACCTGAACAACGAGTAAGGAAATATTTTTTTTGCTTGTTTGAACCGTGAGACATATATAAGTCGTAAGATGTTTCTGACACAAGACCGTGTTTATCTAAAATACGAGCAATTTCTATTTTGATAGTTTGATTTGTCATATATTATAGTTCTATTGTAACTCTGTTCTTACTTTTGCGCATTTCTTGACTTTCGATATTTATGCTTTTTTTGAAATGAAGTAACCAGACTTAAGGTAGTAAAAATATGTTGCTTTTATTGCACGATAACTTTATAAAGCAACTTTTCAAATTCGCCGAAAACTCGTCTCGTTTCCAAGATGCTTTCAACAGTTTCTTTTGCTGCAAGACCCATGATTTTCATTTTCTTTTCGTTCTTGGATAAACGGTGTATAATTTTTGGCACCTGATTAACATTATTTACAATAAAACCATTTTTTCCGTCTTTTATGAGTTCGCCACTAACCCCAGCATTGAAGGCTATCGGGATATTGGCCATTGCCATCGATTCGACTAGAGTCAACCCAAATGACTCTAGTCTTGAAGCATGGAACGAAACATTGGAAGACTCAAATTGTTTTATGACCAGATCATGAGGCAAATTACAATTAAGGTTGATTCCAGCCAAATATTTCTTAATAAAAGGCTCATACTTTTTCCCATCGGTTGAGATCGTCAGATCAATTTTTGGAACTTTGGTTCTTAATCTGCCCATGACTTCAAAGATTCTGTCACCACCCTTAGCAAAGAATCCTGACTCAGAAACTGGCAACCTAGTTACACAAGACAAGTTAATTTGATTGTATTTTTTCTTAGCCAAATCAAATTGTGTTATCGTGGGTAAACTATTGTGAATTGTGTGTAGATTGGCTTTGTTTATTATATAATTTTTTTCTATTTCTGTGGCCAAATTCTTACTCACCGCAACAATTGCTTCTGACAAATCAATAAGTTTTTGCTCTGTGATGGCAACCATTTGGTCATGTAATATCTCTTCTTGAACATCCTTATGGTCTACAAAACAAAGCTTTTTTTGCCACTTACGGAAAAGTTTATCTCGCTTTGCCGATATTTCCTGTTGGTTGCAAATATCAATAATCGATTTTGCCGAATGATGGAAAATCGTTATCAATGGTTTTTTAATTTCTGGAAGAATTGTGCCGAAATAATTAGTAGTGATAACAACATCACATTTATTAATCTCATCAATTCGATTTACCACTTCTTGAAACATTGCCATATTACCAATACCAACAATTGACCTAAGATTCATTCTTTCTTGGGACTTTGGAGCAATGCGATGCACTCGATGACCACTCTTTTCCAAAAAAGAAATTAACTGCTCGTTTGCAATGATTGACCCACTCCTAACTATCCCTTCCGACACAAGCAGGGTCTCTGGTAAACAAAAAAAAGCAATGTTTAAATGGTTTTTGTTCATCTAATCACTCGTGATACTAATCTTATCCTTACACAAACTGGAGTTGAGCATTTTTTGTATATGTCTAGCCAGACGTTGGTATCCCTTTCGGTCAATCATTTTCGCCTGTGCTTCTCTTGTTTCTTTTCGCACTTGTGTATCATTAAGCAACGTGCTGATCTCGCCTGCGATCGACTCTGCACTCATTTTCACCGGACTAATTACTCTTGCAGCTCCAATTCTCTCTAACGCTGAAGCTTTGATCATCTGTTCCTTAAAAACCCAGGGCACGGGAATTTGCAACATCGGAACACGAAAAAAACAGGTTTCCATTGTAGCACCCATTCCTGAACCAGATACAACCACATCTGCTGCTGATAGATAGTATTGAACTTGATTGAAAATTCCAATAACAAAATGAATCTTTGAATATTTTTTTTGTAATTTTTGCACGATACTATCTTTTTTAGGATAGAGCACAAAACAATTATTTTCTTCTGACACCTTGTTTAGTCCAGCGCAAACGAAATTAAAGTACTTTCTTGACGAAGGAATTATTTGTGATTGTGAACTGGCTAGAAAAGTAACTGTCTTCTTGTTCGAATCAGCACCGATCTTTGTAATTGCTTCAGCCTTACTGGGAAGATTTTCATCTAAATCAAATTTCGAAACACCACCGCAAAAAAACATCTTTGGATGAATATTTGTCTCAATCTCTTCGACAAATTGCTTGGGGTAGCGCACTAAAATAGAGTCGGCGTTATCCCAAACAATCTTGTGTCTCAGATTGTGAGTGTCGACCGTTTCGTAAAAAGTACATGTGGGATAGCCAAAGAATTTACTCCAAAGCGCAATCTCCATAGTGATGTCCGAGATAACCATGTTGGGATTTATCTTATTAAGTAATTGAAGATATTCAAAAAGGTGACGCCGATATTTCTTAATATCTCCGAGTTCGCGCTCATAAGTGTAGGTGTGTAGAAATATTTTTTCTTCAAACCTTACAGCACAATTTGGACGATACAATTTGTGGTATTGGAGATTTTCAAGTTTTGGAAACGGCCATTTTTCAGCAGTTGTAACGTGAAAAAACACATCTGGCATAGCTTTAGCTAAATTGTAGGCACCACCGATATGGGTAAAACTGTTCCACCCCGCGTAATAGAGAACGGTTGATTTGTAAGTTTTCCTCATGTTTTTTTCTCCTTTAAATAATGTGCCGCTTCTTCCGGCGACATGACATTTATTATTATTTCACTTCCAAGTTCAAATCCACCCCAGGTCGAGACACGTGGGACAATCTCCATGTGCCAATGGTATGAAGCGGAGTTTTCATGAATGACCGGTAGAGTGTGAATATAAAAGTTTAGTGAAATATTGTCAATGGTACGCCTCAGCATTTCCATGGTTTGATGCACAACCTTTGAAAACGCTACCATGCTTTTCTTGCTTGTCAGCTCGAATTGACTCTGATGATCTTTTGGCAAAATCCAGGTTTCGAAAGGAAATCTCGAAGCATAAAATTCAATTGCGACAAAACCATCCTCCTCGGCAATAACACGGGTTTTTTCCTTCAATTCGTGCTTGACCAGGTCGCAGTAGACACAAGCGCCATTGATACCAAAATATTTCTCAGCACCGTCGATTTCTCGACCGATCGTGTTGGCGACGATGCCTGAGCCAAAAATCTGAGCGTGGGGGTGACGAATCGAAGCACCCGCTTCTGGTCCATGATTGTAAATCGGCATTATCGAAACAACTTTTTCATGTTCCTTGATCCAGATATAACGCTCGCGAATTGTTTCAAATAGTTCATCAAGAAGTGACTGAGAAAAGGTTAAAAGATCTACATTGTGGTCTTTGACTACGACAACTTCATGGTCACCAACCGAAGCTCGAGCTCGATAAAAGCCGTCCTCAGGATAAAAACTTCTAACCGATTTTTTCGATTCGTCTTCGACAAAAGCCGGATAGCGATTTTCAATAACATAAATATTTTCAGACTCGGATTTTAGATATTTTTTATTTGACTTGAACCCTTCTGAATCGACGCAAAAAGGACAGCTCTCTTCATCAGAGACCTTGACACCTCTTGGAATAATAAAATCTTTTGGTCTTTTGGCGCGTTCTGGCGCGATAACAACCCAATCCCCGGTAATTATGTTTTGGCGTAGCTCAGGCATCTCCACCTCCGTTCAAATAATCAAACACCAAGATACAAGATACAAAAATATTCAATTTCTCAATTTTCAAATATTCAAACTTTTGATTATTGTTTCTTGGTTATTGGTTATTTTTGATGTTTGTATCTTAATTATTGGTGATTTTTTGATGTTTGTTTCTTGGTTATTGGTTATTACCGACTATAAGTTGGTTGGTTTGTCCATGACAAATAGCAATCGCTAATGCATCAGCCGCATCGTCCGGCTTGGGACAGGTGTCGAGACAGCAAATTATTTTGACCATCTCTTGAATCTGGTTTTTGTCAGCTCGACCATAGCCGGTTAGCGCTTGCTTGACCTGCAGTGGTGTATATTCAAAAACCGGCAGATCAAACTGTTTGGCGGCAACGATGGCGACACCACGCGCTTCAGCCACAGAAATAATCGTCTTTTGGTTTTTAAAGAAAAACAACTCTTCTATCGCCACTTCGTCCGGTCGATTCTCCTCGATTATAACACAAAGAGAATTAAAAATGTGAGCCAGACGCTCTGGCTGAGGCAAATTCGGCTTGGTGCGAACACAGCCATATTTGAGCGGCTTAATCTTTCCGACATTCATTTCAATCAACCCCCAACCCATGATGCCGGTACCGGGATCAATACCGAGAATTTTTGTCATGACAAAAATAATTTCTAATTTCTAATTTCCCCCAAAGGGGAGTCTTTGACTTAATTTCTAAACAAATCCCAAGTTCTAGTGTTTAAAAATTAAAAAATAAAAATTGATTAAAAATTAAGAATTAAGAATTAAAGATTGGCGTTACTGTAAACATTATTGACATCATCCAAATCGTCAAGCAATTCGAGTAAGTTCCCGATTTTTTCTTTTTTATCATCTGGAATATCGACCATAACTGTCGGAGATTCGATTATTTCAGCCGAATTTATTTTGACGCCGTCAGACTCAAGTTTTGTTTTGACTTGATTTAACTGTGTCATTTCACAAGTCACGATAAAAAGCGTTTCATCTTTTTCAAAATCGAGCGCGCCGGAGTCAAAGATAATTAATTCTAGCTCCTCGTCTGTAACTGAATTTTCCGCCTCGTCGACAATGATCTGACCGACTTTCCTGAATAAATATGAAACACTGCCGGCTGAGGCAAATGAGCCGCCGTTCTTGGTCAGAACGGTTTTGACTTCCGAGAGAGCCCGATTTTTGTTGTCAGTCAGACATTCAATCAGAATGGCGACACCGCCCGGAGCATACGCTTCATAAGTAATATTTTCCAGTTGCGCCCCACCATCAAGGCCACCGAGTCCGCGCTTGATCGCCCGGTCGATATTTTCCCGAGGCATACTAACAGCCTTAGCATTGTCTATCGCCAAACGCAAGCCAGGATTCATCACCGGATCACCGCTCTTACCGTCGCGTGCGGCGATGGTAATTAGCTTTGCTGCCTTGGTAAAAATCTTCGAACGCTTAGCGTCGATCAAGGCTTTCTTGTGTTTAGTTGTCGCCCATTTACTATGTCCAGACATATAAATAAATTTCTAATTTCTAATTTCTAATTTCTAAAACGAAGAAATGCTTTTTCCGTTTGATCTTAACTTTAAATCATCTTTTTTTCAAGATTGTGGTTGACCGTTTTATCTTGCACGTGGTAAATTGATAGCGGTAAATTAAGGGGACGGAACAGCTCCTTTGTTTTTTTGGTTATCTTACAAGAAGAATAAGTCAAAAAAAATGAGAAAGAAGAATAATGATTGAAATCAAAAACGAAGGTGTAATTTTAAGAGGAGAGTATGGTTTTGAAAAGAACGGTGTCTTTAACCCGTCTTGCGTCAGCGTTGGTGATGAAGTATGGATGTATTACCGCGCTGTCGACAAAAATAAAATCTCCTCTATCGGTTTTTGTCGTTTGAAAAAAAACGAAGTCGTTGAACGATTTGATCAACCAATCTTGGTGCCAGAACACTATTATGAGAAAAGTGGCATCGAAGATCCACGGATCACCAAAATCGACGAGACTTATTATCTGTTCTACTGCGCTTATGACGGAGTCAACGCCAGAATTGCTTACGCTACAACAAAAAAGTTACCACACTTCGTCAAACAGGGTCTTATCATGCCAGATCTGACCTACAAAGAAGCGGGTGAACTTCTCAAAAAAAATAAAAGCCTTTCATCGAAATACGCAGCCTTCGAACAAATTTATGAACATAATCGAGGAGAAAATGTTTTGCTTTGGGAAAAGGATGCCTTTCTTTTTCCAGAAAAAACTGACGGAAAATTTACTCTGTGTCATCGGGTTCTGCCAGGAATTCAAATTGTTTTTTTCAAAGATTTTTCTGAACTGACGGCAGATTTTTGGCAGAAATATTTCTCTCGATTGGAAGATTACGACGTAATCGAACCAAGTTTTGAATATGACAGTTGGAATGTTGGTGGCGGTTGCCCACCACTAAAGACTGCTGCTGGCTGGCTTTTAATTTATCACACCGTCGAAAATGTGCCGGAAACCGGCCGAGTTTATCACGCTTCGGCTGCATTACTTGATCTTGACAATCCACTGCGAGTCATTGCGCGATTGGATAAACCACTCTTTTCTCCGACCTCAAAATACGAAAAAGAAGGTGTCGTTGACAATGTTGTTTTTCCAACCTCGGCCCTCGTAGAAAATGGCCGACTCTATATTTATTATGGAGGCGGTGATAACGTTATTGCGCTAAAATCAATTGATCTTGATCTGCTGATTGAGACTCTGCTCAAAAACCAGTCCAACCAAAAAACAACAACCTAATATAAACTTATAGTAGCCAGCGAATGACTATTTGAAATTTTCTATGGCATTTTACAAAGACAAAGACAGAAACAGAAAAAAAATAATACTAATTGCCAGTTATCGGCCAAGGGATTGTGGAATTGCAACATTCAGTGAAGATTTAGTGAACTCACTAGAATCGCTCGATGACAATATTGAAGTCAACATTATCGCCATAAACGAACCGGCAAGAAAAAAATGTCGCTATAGTAGCCAAATAAAGCTGGAGATAGAACAAGAAAATTTACAAAATTACAACCGTGCTGTAGAATACATCAATTCTTCTGACGCTATGATTGTAAATATTCAGCATGAGTATGGTCTTTTCGGTGGTAAAGATGGTGAGTTTGTTGTGAATCTAGTCAAACAAGTCCACAAGCCTGTGGTCGTAACTCTACACACAGTTCTAACCAAACCATCGTTACAACAAAAAGAAATTTTACGCACACTTGCCGAGTGTTGTGACGCGATAGTAGTAATGGCAGAGGCAGCAGTGGCTATTTTAGCTAAAAACTACAATATTCCTGATGATAATATCATCATGATCCCACATGGAGTTCCGGAAACTGACTTCGAAAATCAAATTTCCGCCAAAAAACAATTGAGGATTGAACGACACACTGTTCTCTCGACCTTTGGCTTGATTGGCCCGGGCAAAGGTCTCGAATATGCTATTGAAGCACTTCCTAAGATTAAATTGTCTCATCCCGAAGTTAAATATTTTATTCTCGGCAGAACTCATCCAAATCTAATATCGGATGGCCATGACTGGTACCGTGAAAAATTACTTTCCAAAATATCGGATCTCAATTTAGACAACGATGTTTGTTTTGTTAATCGTTTTTTATCGATCGATGAAATTATCTCTTACCTCAAAGCCACTGATATTTGTCTTACTCCTTATTTAAATGCCCAGCAAATAACATCTGGAACGCTTGCATACGCTTTAAGCACAGGGCGTGTTTGTATCTCGACACCTTATGTTTATGCCAAAGAGCTTCTCAAAGATGGACACGGAAAAATAATCCCGTTCCGAGACTCGGACGCTATTGCCAAATCAGTCTTAGAATATTTAAACGACAGCTCCAAACAAGTCAAAACAGAGCGATCTAATTACGTCTATACTCGCAATATGACGTGGAGAAACATCGCCAAGAGCTATTCTAAGCTTTTTAATAAAGTGTCTCTACGCAGAACAAAACATGAGCCAAAATAAACCCAGTCAACCGCCAAATTTGTCACATTTTAAAAAAATGACGACTAATATTGGTATTTGGCAACACGCTAAATTGGATCAGCCCGATCCTGATTTTGGTTATTCCATCGACGACAATGCTAGGGCTTTACTTGTTGCCTATCAATACGCCGAGACGTATGGCGACAATTCTGTGCTGGTATTAGCTAAAATTTATTTTGATTACATTCGGCGAGCCAAAATAAAACACGGCTATTTTCACAATTTTGCAGCTAGCTCCGGTCTTTTCATTGATGAAATCGGTTCAGAAACATCTTCATGTAGAACAATCTGGTCGCTTGGTTATGTCGTGAGTCGTGCAAAAATTGATCCGATTATTTCCAAGCAAGCCCAAGAAATTTTAGATGATCTACCCTCGATAGATCTTTTGCAATCACCCCGCTCAAAGGCATACGCTATACTTGGCTATTACTATCTCGGGGAAGAACCAAAGGTTGTCCAACTTGCCGATAGTTTGGTCCACCTTTACTCACAGAATTCTGACATTCGGTGGTTCGAGACTGACATGGCCTATGCCAATGCAATCTTGCCTTTGAGCCTATATCTGTCTAATAAACTGACGCGAAACAAGGTTTATCTGGAAATTGCCAATGAGAGTTTCTTCTTTCTGGATGAATTGACCAGAAAAAAACGTATAACTGTGCCGATAAGTCACAAGGGCCACAAAATTTCCGCTAAAACCAAAAAAATCTTTGACCAGCAAGCAATTGAGGCCACCGACATGGTGCTTGCCGCTTCTGCCGGAAAAACTGTGACAGAGTCAACTCGCTTCGACCAAATAATTTCGGATTGGTTTGACTGGTTTAACGGTGGTAATATTCATCAAATTCCGCTAATTGATCCTGATAGTGGCGCCTGCCATGATGGCCTGGTGCCTTCGGGATTAAATCTCAACCAGGGCGCCGAATCCACCGTTTGCTATCTTCTGTCTTATCTAGTAAAGGAAAATCAAAACATTCTCTTGCGCTGAAATTTTCTATTACAATATTCTGAGAAAATAGATCTTTAATCTTAAAAAAATCATCTTATTTTCAATTCTTAGCAATTCCAGTTTTAGTCAATTCAAATTTAATTGTCCCGCCCTGATCAGTGCGAAGAGTTTGAATCGTCAGTTTTTTGAGAATAGAAACCGTTTCAGTATGGGGATGGCTGTACTTGTTGTCTGCGCCGACTTCGATGACGGCGTATTTTGGTACAACAGTTTTTAATAATTTTTCGTTTGTGCCATTTCTTGAACCATGGTGAGGAATTTTCAGCAATTCAGCTTCAAACAGACTGATTAGATTTTTCTGGGTGTAATATTCAAACATTGAGGCTTGTTCATCAATCTCGATATCACCAGTAAAAAGAGCACAGTGCGAAAAGAAACAAAATTTGGTGACCAAGGAGGAATTGTTTAAGTTTGATAAATTTTGTTTTAAATATTTATCTCCAGGCCAAAGAAAATCGAGCTCGGAATTGGCAAAAGGTATGATCTTATCATACGCTTTTGGAACCTTAAAACTAACGTTTTTTTTCTTGATTTTGTTTAGAAACTCGAGGTAGCCGTTGGTCGTGTTGAGAACTCCAGAACTGTAAATCACACCAACACCGTAGCGTTCCAGAATCAAATTTATCCCCGCCAGATGATCGGCGTGCGGATGAGTTAAGATAATAATGTCAATTTTTCGATCAGACAGGGGCATCACCTTGCCTAGTTCTGACAGAACCGCATCGCTTGGTCCGCCGTCGATCAAAATCTGAAAATCACCTTTTTGGATCAACTCTGCGTCTCCTTGTCCAACATCGAGAAAATATATTTCAGCACTATCTGATGGTGGGGTTTTTGCAATTTCGGCATAAACGAAAGAAAATACCAAAATCAGGACAACCAAAAAATATTTTTTGACATACTCCTTCAGCCTGACTCCCTTACTAATTTACGAATCTGCCGAAAATACGAAAGTACTAAATTACCAATATTCGTAATTTGGTAATTTCGATTAATTCGTACATTGGTAGGGGTTTGGTTATTTCGCGATTGATGCCCATGGCACCTTTGCCAGAAGCTCGACAATTTTAATAATGTATTCGAGCACCGGCCAGAGAATAAAACTGCAGATCAGTCCGAGCTGAAAATTCAGCATTGCCCCAACTCCGGTGATGAAAATTAGTAACATCGAGAGAGGGATCAGCGGCAGAACCAAAATGTTTGACAGTGGTGCGATCAGGGATAATCGGCCGAATTGATACCAGATGAGTGGAAAAACGGCTAACTGGGCTCCGAGTGTTTCGACCAATGGCATCTTAATGCCGTCTGGCAATTTCTTTAAATTTCTTTTCTCAAATATTTTCTTGATCTGCGGCGAGATGTAAATCAGGCCGGCGAAGGCCAGAAAAGATAGTTGGAAACCACTATCATACCGCAAAATGTATGGGTTGGCGATGACCATCAAAACAGCCGCCAGTAACATCAAATTTGTCTGATCAGCTTGACGACCGAGTAATCTACCAAAGAGAATTAGGAAGGAAAAAATACCTGCTCGAACGACACTTGGAGATGCCCCAGTCATCAAAATAAAAAACAAAACTAGGGCCGATCCGTAGATAAAAATCCGGCGACGGCCAAGCCGAGCAGCAAAAACAACAACTAGAATTTCGACCAGAATAGTCACATTGTAGCCCGACAAGGCAATAATATGCGTCAGACCAGTGATATTGAGCGCATTCATTAAATTTTCATGTATGTTTCGTTTGACACCAAGCAAGATGCCAGCAGAAAGAGACGCTTGTGGTTCAGATAAAACATTGTTTAGCGCTGTCTCAAATCGTCCGGAAAAATCATAAAGTGCACCTAGAAATCGCCCGCCAAGATTATTGTCGTGGCCAACATAGATAATGTTTTTAGGCCGATTGATCAAACCAAAAACTAAATAACGTTTCAGATAGTCATGGTAATTGAAATCGCTAAAAATTGGTGGTTCAGCAACGACGCCACTAACTTGTATGACATCGTCATACTTATATAGCGGAAACCTTGGTGCACTAACTAGGACGCGAGCATTTTTGTCCTGATCAGACAGATAATACTCAACGATCAGTTTCTGCTTTGTCGCATCAATTTGTGGCCGCGCTACTATTCGACCAGTGATATCGACATTGGAATTGAAGGGCAAAACAACATTAGATCGAAACGAAAAGTATGAATAAGTATTAACTCCGAGAAAAAAAGTAATAAACGAAAAAGAGATCAACGTTAGGAAAAAATTTTTAAGCAAAAAATTGATAAAACTAGAAAATAACAGACACAGATAGACCAATATCAAGACTGGCCAAATTCTAGTGAAATCAAAATCAAGAAATGAGGCCAGAAAAATTCCAATCAAAAAGAAAAGAGCTAGAATGGTAAAAATTCTATAAGGTCGATAAGTGTCAGCAAATTTTCGCGCCAAATATTGCTTCAAACCACCCTCCCCAGAACGGTTTAAATTTGCGCATCTCTCTGCTATTATAGTAACATACAGTGAATAATTTCTAAATCTTAATTTCCAATTTAAAAACGTTCTTTGAGTCATTTGGGGTTGAGATTTATTTAGGATAATTAGAACAATTAGATTAATTAGAAATTTTAACTATGCCAAAAGAAAAAAAACAGAGAAAACTAGATCCAAATATTGAACTTGAACAAAAAATCGCTGAACTAACTGCCGGTTGGCAGAGAACTCAGGCTGATTTTACTAATTTCCGCCGAGCTACCGAACTCGACCGACAAAAATTAGCCGAGATAACCAAGGCTGATGTTCTACTGGAAATTTTGCCCGTTCTTGACAACTTTCAACTTGCAGCCAAACATATTCCAGTTGAAATAGAAAATGACAATTGGGTCAGTGGTATCAAACAGATTGAGAAACAGCTTGAGTCAATTTTAACCTCGGTCGGCTTGGAAAAAATTCCAACTATTGGCAACCAATTTGATCACAATCTCCACGAAGCAATAGAATCAATTTCCTCCGAGAAGCCAGAAAGTGAGATCGTCGAGGAAATTCAATCCGGATATAAACTAAACAGCAACGTCATCCGTCCGGCTAAGGTCAAAGTCTCGGCTGGTTCTGAGAAAAAAAAATGATCAAAAAGAATGATTCCGAGAGACAGTTTTCCTGGAAAACTATCTCCAAAGAATACGTATATAGTGATGAACGAATAAAAGTTCGTAAAGATAAGGTCGAGAAATCGGGTAATTTTGTCGGGACATACACATTGATCGAAAAGAATGATTTTGTACTCGTTATTCCAAAAAATGGCGACAAATTTTATCTTGTTGATCAGGACCGTTATCCTATCATGAGTCGGTCACTAGAATTCATCGAGGGCGGAATTGAAGTAGATGCCAATGAAACGCCAGAACAGGCTGCCACCAGAGAACTACTCGAAGAAGTCGGGATTTCTGACGCTAAGATGACACTACTAGGCCATCACTGGTTAGCGAATGGTCACCACACTCAGGGCTGCTATATTTTCTTGGCAGAAGACGGCAAGGTCTCGAATCACCAACGAGAACAGTCTGAATCTGATATGGAAACACTAATTTTGACTGAAACTGAAATCGAGGAAAAAATTGCTGACGGCACGATCAAAGACACAAGTACCGTCGCCGCCTTTATGCTTTATCAATTAATAAATTGATATATGAGTCAAAAATCCAACATTAAAGTACTTGGCGCCGGCATCTCCGGTCTAACAGCGGCAATTAATCTTGCAAAATCAGGATACAATGTCGAGGTTTTTGAGAAAAGAGCCGATTGCGGACAACGTTTTCATGGCGATATGCAGGGAATAGAAAATTGGACCAAGAAAAACGATGTGATTCAAGAATTGAAAGAGATGAACATCGAAACAAATTTTGATTGCACTCCGTTCTCCAACGTCACCGTCACGAATACCAAAATTGATGAAAAATTTGATTTTGACCGTCCCCTTTTCTATCTCGTTAAGCGGGGCGATAGCCAGAACAGTTTGGATCAAGGTCTGAAGAAGCAGGCGCTTAGTGCTGGTGTTAAAATTTATTTTAATTCAATTTTTAAACCAGATGAGGCCGATATTGTGGCGACAGGTCCGAATCCGGCCCGTCTGACGGTCGCTGACAAAGGAATAATTTTCAAAACCAAAATGGCTAATACTGCTATCGCGATAGTCAACGACGAGTTTGCACACAAGGGCTATTCATATCTTTTGGTCGTCGATGGGTATGCTTGTCTGTGTAGTTGCGTATTCAATGAGACAGAAACACTGACAGATTGTTTTAACAAAACTAAAACATATTTTGTAAAAAAATATAATCTTGAAATCACCAACGCGAAATCTGTCGGCGGTGTCGGCTATTTTACAATTAACAACGTCTGGCAAAAAGAAAAAAGTCGATACGTCGGTGAAGCCGCTGGTCTTCAAGACTTTTTAGCCGGCTTTGGTATGCGAACAGCTTTTAGATCAGGTTATCTCGCCGCAAAATCAATAATTGATAACTGTAATTATTCTGATTTAGTCGAAAAAGAATACCGCAAATATCTGAAAGCCGGAATTGTCAATCGTTATCTGTGGGAACATATCAAAATTGGCGACCATCTCCGCACTATCAAAGGGATCAGCATTCTCTTTCACTCAGTCAACAATCTACGCTCGGCATACAATTTCAATCTTGGACAGAGATTTAAGTATCGAAAAGCTTTTGATTATATAGATAAAAAATATTCCACAAGAATTACATAGCTAGGAAAGTTAGGCTACCTCAACCCGCCCTACAAACAAAAATGCTGTCATCTCCAAAATAAAAGTGCAGTAGTTCCAAAATAAAAGTGCAGTTAGCTTTGTTGGATAAATCTGTAGATGTTTTTGATCTTGTCGTTATGCAGAAGCCTTAATTCTGGGGTTGGTTCCTCTGGTATTGAATGAAGATCGACCATGGCTCCG
>Ga0210057_1002761_pt1 | contig 24825 bp, 28 predicted proteins | sample CryGeyCG2114_010_2_FD_183968 | JGI IMG/M metagenome (GOLD analysis project Ga0210057, IMG submission 183968) | Groundwater microbial communities from aquifer - Crystal Geyser CG10_big_fil_rev_8/21/14_0.10 (SPAdes) (version 2) | ecosystem: Environmental > Aquatic > Deep subsurface > Groundwater ...
GCTTTGTACCAGCCCCCTATAGCTACACCGGCAAGATTTCAAATGATGGAACAGTCATCATTAAGGCCAATGTCTATTTCACTAATCATAAGCGTGTCGATCAAGCGACTAAAGATAGTATGCAAGTAAAACTGGATCAGGCAGCAGACAAATGGTCACGCAATAATCCCTATAATTTTCCCGTAAGATTTGTTTTCAAGCTGACAGAAAAGCGAAAAGATAGTGATGTGCGCGCTCGTTTAAAACAAAATGGTTACACTAGAGGCCCTTATTTTAGCACTTGGACTACTTCTTGGGGAGCAAATACAATTGCTCATGAAATGGGACATGTCATGGGTCTGGATGATGAATATAGTAATACGCCCTTTCGCAGTATGACGTACTGTGATCGCAGCTCAATCATGTGCACTAGTGGCACACCTTACACCTATCATTACTATTTAATCTTGAAGCGTCTGCTTTGTAAGATTTAAACAGTGCTCATTTTTGAAAAATTTCTTTTAGGAAATCAAAAGCGATTTGGTATGCGCGATGAGAGGCATTGGCATTATAGGCCACACCCTTAGTAATATCTGATCCGGCCTTTTCATCTGTAAAAGCATGGACCGCACCACCAAATGCCACCAATTGATAATCAACTTTGGCATCATTCATTTCTTGCATGAAGGCGAGCAATTGATCCTTTGAAACACTTGGATCAATTGCTCCATGTAATACAAGGATTTTTGCCTTAATATTTTTGGCATCAGCAGCATTGGGAGTGTCTAGATTTCCATGGAAGCTTATCGCCCCCTTGATTGGAGCGCCACTGCGAGCAAGCTCCAAGGCCACTCCGCCACCAAAGCAGTAACCGACAATAGCAATTCTAGAAACATCGACACGCGAATCTTTTTTGAGGTAATCAAGTGCCGCTTGAACTCTTTGTCGCATCAGCTTGCGATCAGAACGATATTTAGTCGCCAACTCCCTGGCCTCATCATTATTTTTTGCCCTAACCCCTTTGCCATACATATCGACAGCTAAGGTTATATAACCTTTCTTGGCAAAGCGCTTTGCAATTGATTTGTGGTAATCGTCTAGCCCTTTCCATGCCGGAATCATAAGAATGGCCGGAAGTTTGGACTTTGAGGATAATTTGAAAGGGTAAGCGATAAATCCCTCTAGCTCTTGTTTCCCATCCTTGTATATTACATTTTCGGCTAGAGCATTATTCATGATAATTAAAATAAGCATTATAAAGATTTTCATGTCTCACCATTCTCTCATCTTTTGGTTTAATGTTCTCTATCCTTGCCCGCTTGAATTCATTTGGCAATAAGATCTGCTTTCAAAGGAAGAGGCAAAAGTAATATTTTAGCAACTAATCGCAATAGCTCATATTCCTCAGATGTTAAAATATCATCATACAAGACGACTTTTTGGCATGCTTTGAGAATGGATTTTTTAAATGAAGTTTGGGCAAGGTGCAAACGATGCAAGGACAATTTCAAAGCAGCAAGAAACTGATTATTCATTTCCGCTATGACAGCAGTGTCACTATAGACTTCAACATACCCTCGCTCAAATGCTTGCGATGCCGCCTTCTTGTCCTTATGTCCAAGATATGCAAGAAATGACAACATTATCTTGCAATCATTTTTGAGCTTTGAGCGCGGCAATTTTTTTTCAAAGAATTTAGTGCGTTCGTGCATAAATTCTTCTATCAGACAAAGTAAAATGAATTCACTAGAAGTAACTTTTCCATCTGCTTCTATTAATAATCTACATATTTGCAAAAATTCTTTCTGTTTAAGATTATCTAATTTTTTAAGTGTCTGGACGGATAATTCAATGATCGGAATTCTTAAAGTTTTTATGCTTGGCAGGATTAACTGATGTAACTCAATAACTTTAGTAGCTTCATCTTGGGACAAGCTCTCTTTTAAGATTTTGTCCTGGCCATCTATTTTATTATCTTTGTTAAGAAATAAACCCAAGACTAGCAATCTGGCGCCATTTAAATCATAACATTGCTGTCTTACTGTTTCAGGAAGAAGTTGCAAAAGATCAGCGGCGGCGGCAATCTCAACACCCGCAGCACTTGCAACTTCCGAATCAATTTGTACATTTGATGGAGCAGCAAAACCAGAGGTCACCCCAGTACTCGGCCCTTGATTATGCAATAAGGGTTCCTCCTGCATTTTTTTTATAAAATCACCTTTTTCCGCTTGGATAAATTTTTTAAGATTAAAATTTGGTTCAATCGCCTGAATACGTGACTCCAGGGGAGGATGTGTAGCGAATAGCCCTAAAAACGAACTCACCGCCTGACTAAAAAACATGTGGCTTACCTCAGAGGCCTTACTCGCTGTCATCATTCCCGCTCGATCTGAAGCTAACAATTTCTTGAGAGCACCTGATATGCCCAAAGGATTTCGAGTAAATTGTACAGCTGAAGCGTCAGCCAAAAATTCACGCTGTCTGGAAATGCTGGCCTTAATAAGACTGGCAAAAAGCATACCGATCGCCCCGACTAGTAACAAACCTAAGGCAATCACCCCGCCGCCACCTCCTTTTTTCCTAGAACTGCTGCTTCGCCCTGGTGTTCTAAAAATTCTCATACCCATTTGAGCAATCATCGAAAGACCAAAGAGATAACCAATCAGTTTAATGTTGAGCTTCATGTCGCCATTAAAAATGTGACTAAACTCATGCGCCACAACTCCTTGCAATTCATCTCGATTCAACTTCTCAAGTGCCCCGCGCGAAACAGCGATAACAGCATCGTTAATTTCATAACCTGCTGCGAATGCATTTATATTACTTTCATTCTGCATAATGTAAATTTTCGGAACTGGCGTACCTGATGCAATCGATATTTCCTCCACTACATTCATGTATCTTCTCAGCAGTAGATCTCCATTCTTGGTATCTATGGGAGTCGCTCCTGCAAGCTTGGCCACATACTCTCCTCCTTTTCCCAAGGACATAATTTTGTATAAACTGACAAGTAAAATAAAAATAGCAACACCGGCTGCAATCAGACCGAAACTTGGATCGACAAAAAATCTTTGAGCGTTTAGTAATTTATCGCTTTCCGTCTCTTGCAATATTCCAAATCGAACAATACAAGAAGTTAGAAAACCGGTGACCAAGACTGCAATCAGATACCAAAGCAATAAGTATCTTGTCTTTTTTTTAGTTAATTCCTGTTGTTTAAAGAAATTCATGTGAACTAAAATTCAACTTTAACAGCTTGTCTCACTTTCTCATTTTCAACTTCAAACAAACTGGCAGGGGCAAAATTAAACATACCTGCTAATACACTATTAGGAAAAACTTCACGTGCATTATTATATTCCATAACTGCATCATTAAATCCCTGTCTGGCAAACGATACTTTATTCTCCGTTGAGGTTAATTCTTCCATCAGAGTGTTCATAGTTGTATTTGCCTTCAAGTCCGGATAGCTCTCGGCCAAGGCCATAAATGTCCCCATTGATTTTGTCAGCGTTTTTTCTGCCATCATTAATTGCTCCATCATGGCGGGGTCGGCCGGATTCTTTGAAAGGTCGATTTGCACTTTATGGGCCTGGTTTCTAGCTTCTATCACTTTCTGTAAGGTATCTTGTTCGTGCCTCATATATCCTTTTGCAGTTTCGACTAAATTTGGGATTAATTCATATCGCCGCGTTAATTGTACGTCTATCTGTGAGAAGGCATTTTTAAAGCGGTTTCGAAGTTGGATAAGGCGATTATAAAGTCCAATAACAAAAAATGCACAAAGCACCAAAATTACGACTAAAACAATGAGTCCAGTTGACATAATTTTTCCTTTTATCTAAATATTTTATATAACCTCATAATAATCCAATTTTACATTCTATTGGAATAATTTACTATTATGCATACGTACGCTTGAAACTGATTTTTAATACATAATACCGATAATTCCATAAGGGCTTCATTTGTTTATTTTACTTTCAAAAATAGTTAACTTTTTTATTTCCCCAACTACATTACTTTTTTGTTTCTGCCTGCTTCCATTATTTATCCTAGGGCGTAGATCAAATAAGAAATTTATATTACTGTTACCTACCTTGGCTTTTTTACTCTTGATTTCGCCCATCGGCCCGCTTTTGGCCTTGCCATTAGAGTCACTGTACAAAGCTGAATTTAAGCAATTGATGTCATCAAGAGAAGATCATAATAGCAAAGAGAAAATAGGCGTAGTGGTACTTGCTGGCGGCGTTATAAAATTCAACTCGACTTTAAATTCCTTTCAATTTTGCCCGAGATTTGATCGCTTATTTTCCCCCCTGCTTAAGTTTAAAAATTTTGAAAATTACTTTTATGTTTTTTCCGAAGGATACTCAGAAGCGGAAGAATCAGAGCTACTCCTCAGCGAAGGCCGCTCCATGGCACTGGTTGCCGACGCCTTTTCGCTTCCCAAGAATCGCTACGCCATCACTTCTGCTGCTTACAATAGCTTTGAAGAGGCCCTGGCAGTAGAGAAGGTACTCAAAAAAAACAATATCTCAAAATTTTATCTTTCCACTTCCGCTATTCATCTCCCGCGAGCTATGGCAATTTATCAAAAATTAGGATTGTCTCCTCTACCATTTCCTACTGACTTTAATGTCAATATTGCTAAAGGTGACATCTACAAATTTAGGTTAGAGAATTTGGAAATTTTAAGATTTGCATTACATGAATATGTAGGGTTTTTGGCCTATAAGATTACGGGAAAGATTTAAGTTAGGTTTCGTTTTTTGCAATAACGATTTGAGCGCCGCCACTAGTTGCATTGATAATTTTCAGATTCAAATCATGCTTTGAGCAATATCTCTTCATGGACTCCACGCCAATTCCTCTACCACAGCCTTTGCTGGAAGTTTTTTCACCTTTATTAATTTTTTCCAATATAGCAGGTGTGAGACCTTTGCCATCATCCTTTATCACCATGAAATTTTTAGTTCCCGATACTTTCACATTGCGAGCACTGGCCTCATGGGCATTTTTTAAAATATTTTCAAAAAAGAAGTAGGTTTGCCCGCGATTGACTTTTAGATCAAATTTAAAATTATCGATTATAATATTTAAATTTAAAACCTCTCTCAAGTCGTGAGCTATTTCGCTAAGATAAGAAGCTAAATTCATTTCAACATCATCTTGAAAATATCCGCCAATATTTGTTGCTAAACGATTCAGCCGAGTCTGCAGCCCCATCAATGAACTTTCAATTGCTTCAATTGACATGTCTTCATGAATTTTCTTAAGTAATAACTGCAACTGCCCAAGCAGTATAGCCAGTTCATTCTTCACGTCATGGGCCATGGTTTTAGCGTCAGCGTCCATTTGCTCTCCAAGATACTAGTATCTCTCGCTATCTAACCAGATGCAATAATTGAAATAATTTTCCACTAAATAAATTTAAGCCCGCTAAAATCACAGCATTTCGGTTGGGTAAACTATGGATCTACATTTTTATCTAAAAACTTCATGGCCAACCCTTGATTTTGAATAAAGGAAGAAAATAGAACCAAAAAATTTCCTAAAGCTATAAATGAGAATATAACGGTTAATGTGATGATACTGCTAGACCACCCGGGAATTGATAAATCCGTAGCAACTTTTATAAGAAAAATAATAAAAGCTGAAATAATACCAAGACCAAAAGCAATGGAAAAGATAACGAAAGAACGAATAGCAATTTTATCCATAAAGGGCATAAGCATTCGAATACCATGAAGAAGCAAGCTATTAAAATTCATTTTTGACTTGCCCTCAAATCGCCTACCTCTCTCACATGGAAGCTCAAGCAACGGGTATTTTAAAGCTAGTAGAGAGGAACTATAACAAAGATCAAAATAGGGATGCTTGATCACTCGCTTTAAGAACTCTCCTCTAATTATTGCAAAATTTCCGCTTTTAACTCTGGTTCCAGTCAAAGTATAAAAAAAGAGTTTAAAAAATTGATAAAAAAGTTTGAAAATAAATGTTTCTCGCCTTTTTGAACGATAGGCTAAAACTACCTGGCAATTTTCATGTTGGCTGAGCACATTAAAAAGTCGACGTACGTCCTCAGGACTGTCCTCACCATCTGAATCCATTGTTACAACTAAATCTGACGCCGAAATCTGATCAGATATATAGCGCAATCCATAGACAATTGCCCGCTGGTGTCCGAGGTTAAAGGGCGGATTGATGACTTGCACCCCAAGGTCTTTGATTTTCTGGATTTGGAGATCAGCCCCAGCACTATCATCGACGACTACAAATTTTACTTTGTAATCAAATTCATTTTCACCGAAGCTCTGTTTTATTTTTTGCATTAGTATTTCATAGGACTTAACGTCAAAGTAAATTGGCGACAGGACGTAGAGATGACCAGGTGATTTAGTACTCATAATATAAGATCCTTCGGTAACGCATATTTACCTATCATAGTGATAAACGCTGAAATTTTTAAATCTCTGTATTAATTTTAATGAAAAAGACATTTTGCTGGTATTTTTTAAAATCAAATAATCAAACTTACTCAGATTATTTTGTGCAATTGTCTTAGCATTTTCTCGATAATGCTCGAGCCAAAGATCATTATATTTTAGGATATTTTCATTTGAGTAACGATCAGAAGTTTGATTGCTCTGCAACCATTCATCTTTCACACCAATATTATAGGTTGCCATTATTCCATAATGCCGCTTCATTTCGAGCCTGATATCATCTTCCGTTTTGCCACCCAAATAGTAATGGGTGGTAACCATTTCCAAAAGTTCTTGATTGCTGAGCGGATATGTCATTAACAGGTGGTGATAATAGCACTTATGCCGAGTCATTAAGGGAATCTCGGTATAAAGCTCACCACAAAAAAGATTTTTTCTCCCCTGCAAAGAATTTAAATACTGCAATAGGTCCTTATTATCATTTAACCTAGCAAAAGGATGAAGGTAGGCATGTGCAGACCTTAAAGAATAGGTAGCAAAGACAAATGCATTAAGAATAAAAATTGAAATGAACGTATAAAAAATCTTTATTTTTCGTGTTGAGCTTCTACACCGTGAATAGACCACGAAAAATATAAATCCAAAAATGGGGAGCGCTAAGTACGTTTTGAAATGAAAGTTTTGATAATCATACCCGGTCAATATATTGATATTTAGCAAAACATAAGGGGCAAAAGCAGCAATAAATGCGAAATAAATATTTCTAAACTGCCAATATGCGCAAACTCCAAATATAACCAGGGTTAAAATAAAACTTTTATGCCAAAGATATAGAGGAGTAAAGTATCCTTTTCTAAAACTAGATCGCAGTAGAGCATCGGCCTGATATTCTCCGCCCAAAGTTAATCCAACTTGAATGCATACAAATATGCCTAAGATAGCAAGACAAGACAGCAAATAATTTCTTGTATATAATTTCTTTTGGATTAAAACGTTATAAGCCAAAAATATAAAGGCAATCAACAAATAAGGCAACCAGGTATAGAAAGGCGTCAGTGCCAGCAGAACAAGCGACAGCAAAGTTCCGGCCATATCCCATTTGGTAGCATAATTTCTCTTTACCACTTTGATCATCAATAGCAAAAACAAAATACCAGGCACCTGATATTGGAGAGGGCTAATGTAGCGTAGATTGGCAATTAAGTCAGCGCCCTTTCCATGTAATAGATTTAATGCCGTTTCAATTACTGGCTTAAATGCCGGAAACGAATTATCTAATAAAAAAAATGTCCCAAACAAGACTCCTAAGTTAAACGAATTAAATAGCCAAACGGCAGCATAACCAATCAACAATAAGGTCAAGCATTTTGCCATCACCTTTAGGTATATTGTTTGGTAAAAATAGTCTGAAGTGGGAGAAATAAAGTTTAAAACCTTAAAAAATGAACATGTATGAAAACTCTTTCTATCGCTATGCTCAAAGGTAACAGGCAGCCCCTGCGAGCAACCATTTTCTCTAATGTCATTGATAACAATCCCGTACCATTCTTCGTCGGAGTTGGCAAAAACTTGCGCCTTTTCTTTGATCAAAAACAGGTCGATATTGACTAACAAATTGGCAAATAGGAACAGTGGTATAACGTATCTCACTAAACCTTTCTCCATATTCCCAAAATACTCTTGCCAAAATGGTAGGCTAAAACAAAATCAACAATTTTTGATAGAGGCACTACTATTTTGTCCCAAAATATAATTTGTGCGTAAGTTGGGTTACTTTGTTTTGAGATAGTTTTATTTGCTAATGACAAAAAAAAGCCAAGGGCATCAAGATAAATTAGTTTTTGACAAATTAATGCTTCATTAAATGCCAAGCGCAGACTTTTTTTATTATAGCGCCTGAAATGCCCGACACTCTTATCAAAAGGCGAATAAAGAAAATTATGTGCTGGCGACAAGATGATAATATGGCCGCCATTTTTTAGGAATCGCTGCACTCGCAAAATTTCGTCTTTATCTCTCTCTATGTGCTCAAGAACATCAATGTAAAGAATTACATCAAACAGCTGATCATTTTTGAGATCATTTGATGTTCCTTGAATAAAGCGGCATTTGCTATTTGCCGAATTTCGATTTCTCGCATTCTGCAACAATTCCGGGTCAGGCTCGAGACAACTCCAGCTACTTACCGATGGAGAAAACAAAAGTTCGGTGTTACTACCTATTCCCGCCCCAACTTCTAGCACATCCCCTTGTATATATTTAGAGAGGAAAGAGGCAAAATATCTTTTCCAATTTTTTGCGCATGAAAATAATTCTAACTCGGAACCGATGTAGTCCAATTTAAACACCCAAATATGATTATGACATAACCCATTTTAAGTATAAATTAGATATAATATTATGCAATCATTCTATATCGATACCGATTTAAAGACTTCTCGTATTTTTGTGGCACCTTTCCCACAGATAAAAAAGTCCGCCTATGTCATTCTTGCTGATAATAGGTCCCAGGCTGATACATTACTTAGAAAGTTAACAGCAGGACTGTTGAAATCGCCACTTGCTCAAAGTGAAATTTACCAAATATTCGAAATAATTACTGATGCCAAATTAGGAATCATTACTATCTACCAACTAGTTGGCAGTAATTGACTTCGCATACTCTTTCAGCTGCTTAAAAATCATCTTATCCTTGCTGCTGACAGCTTGCGCAATTTCGTCTTGTTTTGGGTTTGTAAATTTCTTCTCAAACTTTAATTCCTTATTTTTAGGAGCTGCGGTGACTGTTTTTTTCCTGCTGCCATATTTCAGCCGAACCTTTCCGGCATAAACCCGGATAAAGCAATAAGTTTTAAAAATATCTAGCACAACCTCGGCATCCTCCATTTGTTTTTCCTGGATTATTTGCACTCTTCCGAAATCAGTTTTAATTTGGAATCCCCATTTTACGTTTGTTTTTGGAATGTAATAAAATACTTTCCCTGTTTTCTGGGTAAAAGCGTAATGTTGTACTTTCTTTTTAGCTCTCGACTTGACCAGGGATAACTCCCCTCCTGTAATTTTGAAATAGAAATGATCGAATTTACCACTCAGGGTACCGGCACTCCCAGGGATTTCAATCTGGTCGCCAATTTTCAGTGGTCGGCCCAATTCAACCATTTTGTTATTTATTTTAACTACACCTGAGGCATCAATTACATAGGCTGGGCCTTTCTGGGCAGCAAATGCAAGTTGCGTAGAATAAATAACAATAAGTATAATTATAATTTTCATATTTATTTTAATTTCATATCTGTCATCAAGCGACAATGAGTATTTGTTTAAATTGATTCACCTATTAAGTCTAATCGCTTTTGAAAATTATTCCTCCAGTAAATTTTTCTTAGTATAATTTCAAAATTAAGATTAGGGTAAGCTTGAGCCAATTGGTCCGGTTACCTGCCACTCTTCGCTTTCGTCCGCTTTTAAATGATAGCTGATCTTATAGACACAGCAATTTGGAATTGGAATGGTATTTGAATTAAATCCTCGCAGATAGTTAATCAAATTTCTTATAATACCCCCATGTGTGGAGATCCCTATTTGAGCGTATTTGCCTTCGCTAATGATTTTTTTAAACAAGTTTAATACTCTTGTAACTGACTGCTCCTTTGTTTCTCCACCTGGGAACCCTACGCTATAATGAGCATCCGACATACTTCTATAATTTTCCCAAAGCTCCAGGCCGAATTTTTCTTTTACTTCTGTATAAAGTAGACCTTCCGCCTCGCCAAAAGAGTTTTCGCGCAAAAAATCTGTATGCAAAATTTCAAGTCTCATTTTAGAGGAAACTTTCGTTGCTGTATCTCGGGCACGTTCAAGATCACTGGAATAAATAATTTCAAGAGGGACGTTTTTAAGTTTTTCTGCCAATTCTTGTGCTTGGCAAATTCCTGTCATATTTAATGGCGTATCAACCTGCCCCTGCATTCTCTCTTGAACATTCCAATCCGTTTGACCGTGTCTGAACATGTAAAAATTTACTCTTCGCATATTGGCCCCAATTCTGACGATTTGTTTAATACTTCCAGATAATTTGGTAAACCAAGCTTATTCAGCACTAAAACTAAATCATCTGGCAATGGCGAATGAAATTCTTGATAATTCTCCTTCACAGGATTGAATATCCTCAGATAATGCGCATGAAGAAAAATGCGATTCATACCATATTCGCTTCTAAATACTTGATTGATTGGCCCCTTGCCATAACCGGTATCACCTATAATTTGATGCATACGACGAGAAAAATGCCGGCGTATTTGATGTTTACGACCGGTAAGAATTCTTACTTTAACCAACGTCATTTCCTCAAATTGGTGAAGTGGCCAATAGTGTGTTTCCGCCTCTTGTTTAATTTTCTGCTCGTTTCCAAGCGGAAAATTAAATTTTCCGGGCTCATTTAAAACCCCTCTGACCAAAGTTATATATTCTTTAATATTTCCAGAATTTGACCATTCACTCTTAATTTCTTTTACAATCAGTGAACTCAGTCCAAAAAGTACAATTCCCGACACTGGCCGGTCTAAGCGGTGAATGGGGTATAGAAACTGCCCTGTTAACCTACGTACCTCCTTAAGTAAACACTCCTTTACGCCAATGGCTTCACGATAAGGATGAACCAACAGGCCACTGGGCTTAAAGGCTGCAATCAGATCGTCGTCTCTGTATAAAATTTCTACTTTTGAGAGTATTTCAGGTCTTTGCATAATAAATTGGCGTTTAAATCTTAAATTTTATCTATATAATATAAAGAATGAAAATACCAACCGATCACAATTTTATAAGAGACGACTCTCAAATAGAGACTAATCAAAAACGCATTTTAATTGTCGCCATTATCAGCTTTTTGACTATGGTGCTTGAGGTCTTCTTCGGCTATTCCACTGGAAGTATGGCACTTCTGGCCGATGGCTGGCATATGGCCTCGCACGTTGGGGCCATGATGATTAGTTATGCTACATATCGCCTGGCCTCTTCTTCCCACATGAGTCGTAGCTTCAGCTTCGGCGCTGGTAAATTTATTCCGCTTGGTGGCTACACCAGCGCCATACTCCTCCTGGTCATGTCGCTTTTCTTATTGTTTGAATCTGCCTCAAGACTGATTCATCCTGTAGCCATCTACTTTGATGAAGCGATTATAGTTGCGGCAATCGGACTTTTTGTAAATATCTTCTCTGCTTTTGTACTGGCGTATAAAAATACACCTTCGCAGGAGCATAAGGATGCTTCTCATGATCATAAACATGGTCTTGATGACCATGCTCACGGTCACTCTCATACTCACCATTCTGACCAAAATTTTAAAAGTGCTTTTTTCCATATTTTGGCCGATTCAATGACATCAGTAATCGCAATTGTCGCACTCTATCTTGGCAAGAACTATCAATTATTGTGGGTTGATGCTGTGATGGGTGTTCTAGGCGGCGTCATCATCATTAAATGGGCCATTGATCTCTCTAAAAGCAGCGCCCATGAATTACTCGACGGCCATGCCAAGGGACTACATATTGAAGAACTTAAGGAAGAACTTTCCCAATTTGGAAATATAGAGGACTTCCACCTATGGAGAATTGCCCCTAAGGCCATGGCTTGTCATCTAATAATCTTCTCGAATAAACACTATGGGGCACAATTTTACAAAGATCATATCCATAAACATAGTCCTATTATCCGGCATATCATCGTTGAAGAACGAATTGCCCCTTAGGTATATATTTCCTTTTCTTTAAATACGTTACGTATGCACTTATTATAAAAATATGAATACAGTGCAATTACCTGCCAGCTTGATTCAGGATCTGGAACAAGAGTTTGGCGGGCCTATTTCTCTAGAAATGATTTCAGGTCTTAGTCCTGCATCGGTTTACAAAATGGTGTCACCTAAGCTGGTCGCCATATTGAAAAGTGTGCTTGACCCTAGGGAGTACCTTTTTTATCGCGACATTGCTTCGGTTTTAAATTCTGCTGGAGCTAGTACTGCCTGCTTATACTTTCATAAGATCTATAGTGGAATTCCTTGGATACTAATTGAGTATATTCCCTATCCATTGCCCGATTACCGTTGGGGCAATGATGACCAGGTCATGTCCTATCTAGCGACCATTCATAGCATTTCCCCAAAATTAGACAAGTCCTTGGCCTTTTATCCTAAGTGGACACCTGCCATGAATGCTACGGCGTTGGAATGTTTTGATCCATCTGTTCGTGACTCCCTGAAAAAAATTTTGGATAAACTACAAAAGTGTTGTTCCGATTTATTTCGCCCTTTGTGCTTTATTTCAGGCGACCCAAATCCCAGGAATTGGGGTTTGCGTGCCGATGATTCTCTTGTCCAATATGATTGGAAAAAAATTGGGATGGGTTCACCTGCTATCGACTTGAGCATTTTTATCTGTAGCAGTGAAAATCTTGAAACTTGTCGTCAAGTGGCCTGCACGTACTTAAGCTACTCAAAAAATAAAACTGTAAATGATTTTTACGATGAAAAAAGTCTCTCACTGGACATATTGAAAGGCTGTGCTTGGAATTATGTCTCTTTCTTAAACGACTACATGAATAAAGAAATCTACCCAATGGAGAAATTAGTTGAGTTTATTGTCGATACCTTTCCGGCATGGCTTAAATCAAATTTCAATAATCTTTGATTCTTTTGATCTAATAGATATCTGACGTAATATGAAATAAAGTGGACCTTGAAACATTCGCGCAAGAATTATAGTCAAAGCTCCAAGCCGCGTTAGATATTTTTCTCTCTTTCTTTTTTCTATTGCATCTACAATTTTTTTTGCCGCTTTCTCTCCAGGCATGACTAAATAGGCGGGGACAGGTTCGTGTCTATTAGAATCATATTTTCCTTTGTTATCAACCATCCTAATCTGGCTTTCTACAAAACCCGGGCAAATGAGCGTAGTGGAAACGCTGTAACGGGAAAGCTCCAGATACAGAGTTTCGGCCAAGGCACGGACAGCATATTTGCTAACAGTGTATGGGGCAACATCTGAAAAAGAAAAGTAAGAACTAACACTCCCAACAATACCTATCCTCCCCTTATTTTGTTTTAGCATTTCAATGCAAGGATATAGAGAGTTAAGGACTCCAAAAAAATTAGTCTCAAGCTGGCGGCGAAAATCCTCTGCCTTTAGAGTTTCAACTTTTCCTACAACTCCAAAACCTGCGTTGGCCACAACTGTGTCTATTTCACCAATCAAAACACTCGCCTTTTCAATGACAGATTGCATCGCATCTCGGTCGGTTACATCAACTTCATAACAACCGATACGGATACCAGGATTTGACTTCCGACACTCATTGGCCGTCTCTTCAAGTAGTCCCAGACGACGTGCCAACAATACAAGATGCGCTCCTCTTTTAGCGTATTCCAAGGCAAGACACTTGCCTATTCCTGAACTTGCCCCGGTGATAAGAACGACTCTAGTGCCCATATTTTCCTCAGTATTTTTCTTGATCACACAACCATATGCTGTAAACTCATCGAACGCAATATTACTAATATTTAAGGAGGATTTGAGGTGAAAAGAAAATTAAGTTTCACTTTGATGCTCGTACTTTTGCAAAGTTGCGCCTCGTACAAGTACGCTCAGCAAATCAAAATGGTGTCATTTGATGACAATGTTAAAAAGGGCAAATCAGCTGGTCCAATTCAAGGCAAGGATTGTACCTGGATGGTTGCAGGATACTGGCTTGGAGGCAATCCAACTGTAGACAAGGCCTTCCTGAATGCCATGAATCAAGCAGGGATGATGGAGTCTGCCGGCGCTGGGTCGTCCAAAGACAGCCGCGGTCAAAAAATTCGTTATATTAATAATGCCAACACTGACACTGAAGGTTTCAACGCTCTTGGAATCGTAGGGAAGCAATGTATTGTCGTTAATGGAGTGGGGTATCTATGAAAAAATCATTACAATTAGTTTTTCTCGCCACTATTCTATTAAGTGGCTGTTCACATCGGACTAGGATTATGAATGCTTCCGCTGTTTCAATGAGTGATTATTCATTGCCAGATGGATACAAGCTAAAAGAAATTGGACCGATTGAAGACAAGTGGTGCACTGATTCTAGCAAGGACAATGGCACTATTGGCATGATGGATGAGGCCATAAAGTCTGCGCAACAGAAATCTGGCGCCGATTTTATTACCAATGCCACTTTTTATCTCGAAGGAGTTAGCTGCGTAGTAGTTAATGGTACTGGGATGAAAAAAGTCGTTACAAAATAGTCAGTAACAATGAAGAGAGGCGCAAAAGCCTCTCTTTTTTATTTAACAGGAATCAAACTCAAAATTTTTGACTTTAGATATTTAAACGCCGGCCAAGGCACGCTGCCTAAGCTCTCAACCACTTTGCCATTTATTTTTTCTGCCTTTAAAGATATTCCATGCTCTTCGCCATCACCGGAAGCCAGAAACACTTGAGCGCTATTGCTACCACTCGCAGGTGTGCGCCCATCCTCTTCACTCACTTCAATTCTAGAGATGACTTGTTTGCTGGTTTTGTGACTGTCGGCTCCGGCTAAAAATATTTCATCCCCTGGTTTAAGATTGTATCTGCAGTTAGTACAATTGAAACGACCATCCACTACGTAAAGTTGAGCATTGGTAAAATAACTTTCGGTTTCGCTATTATTTATTCTCATGACCAGTTCATAGCGATTAAAGTCATACATGTAAATTGAAGAATAGATTGCGACAACGATTACCCCCACCAGTGAGTACGACATCAAATATGCCTTCTTTTCATATTTCATATCTCGCCGTTTATCCTTATGACTATTGCCAAAGCGAGCGCTAGAGTGACGATCAATCCAGGTGTTAACAAGTAAATAGAAGAAGGTCCAAAAGCCGAAGGTTACAATAAAAATAATTTGAAATGTAGATAAAAAATATGCCAACCACGAGTGAATCACCATTTTTCCTGATTGCTCTATATACAAAAAACAGACAAAAAATATTGGTAAAAATACAAACATTGAAAAAGTAATCCACGTATTTTTACCGCCAAAAAGCTCTTGAAAACGTGCAATCCTATGATCTGAAATTAGAATCTTATTTCTATAATCGGCGAAACGTTCCCAAATTAATAGTTTGGGATTTGATCTAAGAACAGAATCTAAAATATAATCAACTCTCTCAACCATTACAGAGAAGCGCAGCTTTTTATTGTTTCGCAAGCGAAGCCTGAAAGATGGGAAAAAATAGCCCTTGGAAATGTCCACTTTTACAATTTGCGTATAGGGGATTTTGATTACTTTTTTCCCCTTATTGATTTGTAGATAGTCAGAAAATGCTTGAAATTTACGCCCTAGTAACCCGCTAAAAAGCATGTAATAAATTGTCAGCGAGATCAACAGAGTGGCAGAGAAAAATCCTGCTAATAAAATACCATTCTCATTTTTAAATTGCGGCTCAATACTACTGAGGAAGTCGAGCTCAAAATGAAAATCCTTGTGCAACAAAAATACAGTGTAGGTAAGCAAAATGCTTAAAGAGAAAAATATCACTGCCAATGCCAGCTTGGCAAAAAAGGTGAAATGTGGTCGCATGAATAACAACCGTGGGGTAGGATTATTTGCTCCCCTGCTATTAATATCCATACCTATCTTTTCGGTGTGTTTTTTAAAACATTGATAAAGCAAATGCCTATTTATTCAGAGTAAGACCGTCTGATATATGCCTTCACAAAATGAAGTGAAGCAATTGAAAGTAGGCAATAGCTTAAAAAGTAATAAAAACCGCTGCCAGGAGAGCTGTGAAAGGCCGAGCGAAGCTCTACCGGCAGGATCATACCCAAAAGCGTCACATCAAATATCTTCACCTGCCCCAGTCCGTCAGTTGATAGAAATGCTATAAAAATAGCAACAACAAAAACATCTGCCATGGACCACTTTCCAATATTATCTAGAATATTAAATATTTTCTTTTTCAATTCAACTTTTTTGGTTTGTAGCGCCACTAGAAATAGCAGGATTTTCATAAAAGGAATTAAGACAGAAAACAGAAGAATTAAAAATGCTACGAATGTACGTTTGTCTTCATGTAAGTCTTTCACTGTTCCTAATATTGAACGGTCCTTTTCAAAACCTTTGGCGCTAAAACTGGCAATTTTTGTTTTAATCTCTGTGGTCATTGATAGTGACAATACTGGCTTAAATAGACCGGGTACCAGTAGGACCAAAGACAAGATAACAATTAAATATGAAACGATCTTCATTTTGTTCATGATGTCCTACATACTTTTTATTTTTATAAGCTCTACTTCAGCTTCGCGTTTTTCCTTTTCCAGTTGCTTGAATTCACTTTCGAGAGATTTCCGTTCAGATTGATCTTTTCCCCCGATCAACTTCTTTTTCTTCTCGGCCAGTGCTTCTTCTTTTATACGCAGCTCTTCCAAGCGATCAACCATTTTATCCAGCTTCAGATCTCGCTCCTGCTTACGTTCTTGTGAATTCTGATTAGTCATGCGTAAATCATCATTTCTAACCAAGTTCGGATCTTCAATCTCTTGAGCGTAAACCTGTCCTACTATGAGCAAGGTGAGTAGCGTCACTCCCCATGTTCTTTTCATGGATCCTTTCCTTGTTTTATAACAACACCAAGTGAAAAAATAATATCGCTTTTATGATAACATGCAAGAAAAGAATTGTGTGTCTAATTGTTTTGCTTTTCACCCTGATAAGGAAGAAATCCTCGATCCTCACAGAAACGTAAATACCAATCAATCGCTTCGATTACCTTATTGTGAGCATTTTCCAAATACGGATCCGATTCCATTTCACTTAGAACATCAGAAATGGAGTGAAGCCGCGACAAAATGATATCTGCCTCGTAGTCGTCTTTTACAAGTTTAAGAACATTTGAATTTGGGTTTTTTGATATCTTTTCCATACATAGATGCTAAGCCAGTACTGAAAAAAGAGCACTGTGAGGTGTTTCTAGAGAAAACTGATATTCTCTAGAACCCAGGCATCAAACCTGATACATCAGACCAAGCTTGTAGAGATTTTCACCTACTTCATGTATCCATCGCACCTGTGATAGCACCAAAATATGATTCCCAATAGTTACCCTGCAAAATGAAAACGCTTCTGGAATAGATTCGGCGCGCACGATGACACAGCATCCACTACTTGATAAGTTAAGTACCACCCCACTCAAATCGCTAACGAGGCTCTCTTCCTTAAAGCCGCATTTGATCTGGGCCAAGGTATTGAAAACTTCATATCTCTCAGTGCGCCGCTGGTCAGCAAAAGACCCGCCAATCTTATCCCCATTGATAACTTCTTTCATATTCTTTCCCCAACACCCTGCAAAGAAACCGATTGATTAAGTTATGATAATCAATATCCCCTGCACTATTCATTATGCTAAAGAATTGGATTTTTATCCAATTTAGGCTCGTGCATAGGCCATAATTGCCTATTTTCCAATGACTTACCAGATAATCAAGATGTTGCGGCTGTGCCACAATTTATGGGCAAAAGTAGAAATTTAAGGCCAAAGAGCCATGCTAATAACAGACCAATATTCTTATCAAGAGCTATGTTACTTGACAGCTTTTCCTTCCCTCTATAAATATAGATTTTGCATTTATATGACTTTAATTTCGAAGACATGAGATAACGCATTTCTTCCTTCAATCGACTAAAAATTAATATGAATAACGATCTGCCTCACCATCTGCACCAAAATAATTATTACGACCGTTTTGATGAGTATCACTTAGATGACAGACTGCTTTCGCAGCTTACTAAGAATAATTTCGTCAATCCGACACATATCCAAAAGCAAACTCTTGAACCAATCCTCAATGGTGAAGATATTTTTGCCATGGCCGAAACTGGCAGCGGAAAAACAGGTGCCTTTGTCATCCCATTAATTCAAAAAATTGTTTCAGGTGGCCTAGTTCCTAACCACCAGGACTGTCTCTATATCGTTATGGCCCCCACTCGCGAGCTGGCCCACCAAACAGCAAAAGTCCTCAAGTTATTTGGATCAGAATGTGGCATCTCTTCCGCCTGTATTATTGGCGGTGAAGACATAGAAGTGCAAAAAGAGGCCCTGAGACAGGGCGTTCATTTTATTGTCGCCACCCCGGGAAGACTTATCGATCTTTTTAAACAAAAAATTGTTCAATTTCAAAGTTGCGAAGCAGTTGTTTTTGACGAAGCTGATCGCCTATTTGATATGGGCTTCAAGGATGACATTAGTTTTATTCTTTCAAAACTGCCTAAGACTCGTCAAATCTTGATGTTTTCTGCCACCAATAATTTTGAAGTTCTCAATACTGCGTACAAATTTGGTGCTCACCCAAGTGAAATCAACTTGAGCAAAGACAATATTCTTGTCGATAATATCAATCACTCCCTTATACATGCTGGAGACAAGGAAAAGATGCCTTTGTTGGTTGGCCTGCTCAGAGCAAACCCAGATCAGCGCACCATGGTTTTTTGCAATACTAAAAATGAAACCCATATCGTTGCTGAGTGGCTACAAAACCTAGGCATGAAGTGTCGACCTATTTCAGGCAATCTGCCACAAAGCAAAAGAACCAAGCTGGTATCTGAATTTAGAGAGAAACAGATAGACGTTCTGATTTCTACTGACGTCGCAGCACGCGGACTAGACATTGATGATGTCAATCTTGTTATTAATTATGACCTTCCCCAAGATCCATCTAGTTACGTACATCGAATTGGAAGAACTGGTAGGGCAGGAAAAGTGGGACGGGCCGTCAGCCTATGCGCATTCTATGATTGCGAAAATCTGGGTCCCATTGAAGAGTACATTAAGGAGAAAATCCCTGTGGAACAAATTGATGAAAAATTATTGGCCACTGACCTTGGGCAAAGACCCAGGCTAAGAGATCCTCGTGACGAGAGGGATTCAAGAGATCAAGATTCACGTCGTGGTGCTCGCAACAGCCGCAACCCCCGTACTGAACGCGGAGATAATCAGGCTAATGGCAATACTGCGCGCCAAGAAGGTAGAGGGCCACAACGACCCAGGACCCAGAGCAGAGAGCGAAATCCTGATACTAGAAACAATCGCAGAACAGCCAGACCTGATGAAACTCAAACTAGAAAACCACGTCCTGCTGCACATAGAAGTGAAGAAGTACAAAAAGTTCGCGATTTAACCCTTACTTCAGTCAACTTCGAAAACGCCAAAAAAGAAGCCATGACTAAAATGGGACTAGAGCGTGAAGAACATCTTTCCCATGAAGTAGTTGAGCAAGGATCTAAAGGGTTCCTAGGTCTGTTTGGCAAGAAAGAATCGACCTATCGTTTTTACTATAATCCTAAATATGATGCCCTGGCACAAAGTTTTCTAGACAAAATTATAGATGTTTCACATTTTGATTTGTCTTATAAAATCTCTGCAAAACCAGAGAGACTGACGATTGATTTCGTAGGAGCTGATGAAGAGCTTTTATGTCGTCACGAATATGAGCTACTAGAATCCCTAGAATTTTGCCTAAGAAAATTTTTGATCAAAAAAGCTGGGATGGACAAAGATTTCAAAGTTAATTTAACTTGCAATGGCCAGAGTAACGAGTCGCTACAAGAGAAAAAGCTTGAAACCTTAGCGCTAAAAATGAAAGAAAAGGCCCTGAGTAAAAATAAGCCGGTTGTGCTCAATCCCTTAAATCCAAGAGAGAGAAGAATCATTCACCAAACTTTAAGTGAAGATTCAAGTGTAACGACTACCTCAATTGGAAATGGACACTATAAAAGAATTCAAATTTCACCTAATAACTAATTGAAAATCAGGCTTGCTATTCACACTCGATAAAAGGTGAGTAGCTGAAGCTTGATCCATCTTTAAGTATCCAGGTAAAACCTTCAACCTTGATACTTGAGCGGCCACAGCTTACAAAGCGTGCGTTGACAACTTCATATTTCACAAAATCACTGGCGCCAGCTTTAAGCGGGCCCTCTATGAAGCCCCGGGGCTTCTTTGTAAAATAGGAATAGACACCTCTGGCATTAGAAGGAATATCTTCTTCCCTTGACCAGACATTGGCTTCGCGGAATCTAGCACTAATTTCATCCACGCCATCCATGCGAATCTGGGCGATTCGTACTGCTTCATCCGGCATCGTAGCATCCCATTCTTGCTCTGTTTGCCCTTCATACAATGGCAGACCATGCCCCAGCTCGTCCTCTAAAATGAAACCAAGCAAGTCTTTAGCGCGTATTAGAAGGCGTTTAAATTGAGTCATGCTCTCAGGATATGAAAGAGCATCAATTTCACTCAGTCGGGACTTCAAAACAGAAACCGCATTCTGTGCGAATTGCCAGGCCGTTTTTCCTGAGTATCGGTGATAAGTTGCACCGCTTTCTTCCTCGCCATTTTCTTTGTAAAATCTAAAATTGATTATTTGACGGGCCTTCAGTACGAAGGCATCAAAATGACCATATTCATCGAAACCTTTCACTCTGCTACCGTTATTAAGATAAAAATTTAAGGCGTTAAGCGTGAAATAACGAATCTTTATCTGGTTGTCCTTCTTACCAAAAAAAAGAACTTTGTTTCCGCTATACTCTGATTCTTTTCCATCCAACAAAGCAAAAAATTCAGCGTCTTTAGATGCGTCAGATGATTTCCAAACGGAAAGAATTTTAACTTGGGAAAAGGCACAAAGACTAAAACTCAACATCGCAAATAAGGTCAAAGTGCGTAAAAACCAGGCCATATATCCCCCGTAGGTATTATTTTGACTTCAAGAGTTAAAAATCAATATTTGTAGCCTGTCTGCCGGACTTTTTCAAATGGAATTCAGCAAAAAAAAAATTATAAGTTCTTGAAAATAAATGCCTATTGATACGGCTGGCGGGAGAATATCAGCATCTAACGACTTAGCGCCACAACCACTGGCAGTGTCAGCTTCTGACCAACATAAAGTCGCATTTGTTGATTATTTTTTTGGTGCTTACGTAAAAGCCAAAGAGGTATCTCAAACTCTTTGCAAATGCTGTCAATAGAATCACCTCGCTTAACCGAGTACAAAGCTGAATCTGTCACTTGGTAATTCTCATAAAAATCTTCCTCAATCGATAGGTGGTACTCGATGCGCTTCAGATTGAATTTGCCCAACTTATCATCTGGAATGGGTAGATAAAACTTTTGCCCTAGGTTTATAGAACTGCCTTTCATTCCATTAAGCTCACGAATATAGCGAGAAGAAATACCGATCCAGTCAGAGTAGTGACCAAGAGTTTCCAATGGTTCCACTATAATAGAATAAATCCCCTTCGATTCGGCTTTTAACTCAAAATTGTAATCTTTAGTAATATCACCTCTAAGAAGATCGAGTTCGATATCGGAATAAGTAACAAAATCTCTTCGCTGCTCCCAATTTTTGGCAATATAGTTCACATCGAGAAATTCTGGAATTTCAACCAGGGATGGACCAAAAGTGAAGGGTTCACTCGCCTCTTCATCCTTCTGCTCTGTCACGGTTGAAGTGGTCGTAACATTGAAGTCATTAGCACCAGGAATCCTTATTTTCTCACCTGGCATAATGGTGGATGGATTATCAATATTATTAAAAGAAATTAGATTTGCCAGAGGCACCTTGTAAAGCTTGCTGATCGAATAGAAAGTTTCACCCCTTTCTACGATGTGAACGCCCGAGTTGGCGTAGATTTCACTTTTTGTTTCAACTTGTTTGCGCATGGAGACCAAAATCTGATCTTTTTTTGAACCTAAACTGGCGGGCAAATTAATAATAGTCCCACTTGGAATTTGATAGTCCCTGCGAATGGCAACCTGCCGAATGGCACGATTGAAATCAGAGAACTCACTCAGCTTAAGACCAACCAGCTTGGCCAAAGTACTGGCGCGCAAAGCTGAGGGCAGCTTAATGCTAAAAAATTCTAAGGCTCCCGGCACATCAAATTCCCCAAAATATTCTTTGGCATGGGTTGCAACCTGGTAGGCGGCAACAAAACTTGCAAAAAAATTCTGGCTGGCAAACCCAAATCTTCGTCCATTGTAAGATTGAATCACTTTCTCAATATCATTACTTCCAACATCTCTGATTGCATGTGCAATCCCATTAGCACCGTGATTATAAGCGGTAATTGCCAATGGCCAAGTACCGATCTTTTCATAATTGTTCTTTAGCAATTTGGCGGCAGAACGGGCCGCCACCAGAGGGTCAAGTCGCTCATCAATAAGATAATTAATTTTCATTCGATAGAGTCTTGCAGTACTTCGCATAAACTGCCAGATACCAGCGGCTCCCACCTTGGAATATGCCTTGTAATTAAATGAACTCTCGACATGCGGTAGATAGGCAAGGTATTCGGGCAAACCCTGCTCCCTAAAAATTCGCTTTATCTCTTGTAAAAAAATATGTGAACGCAAAAGCCCTTGGTAAAAATTATCTGCCAGCCCTTGTTGCCATCTAATTTGTTTAGACTTTTTTAGTATTGTTTGCGAACTCAAATTTGCCACAGCATTTAACAATGAATTTTCCTCATCGCTCAAATCTTCTTTGTTTTTCATTGCGATAGATCTTAAAAGGCTACTTAGCTCATCTTTTCTTTGATTTACTTTTTTACTGACTTGCCTTGGAGACAATCCTTTAATCTCAACTGTTTCATAAATAATTTCAGGATTATCGATATCGTGAAGAAAACCACGGTCTGACTCGATACTGGTATACACCTTCATCCAAAAATTAATTCTCGCGCTAAAAGCTTCAGAGTAAGAATTCGGGTCGACCTCAAGATCTTGGGAAAAGGCGTTACCTGTGCTCAAGCATAGCAAAAAAATAAAAATCGTAATCTGATGGAAATTTATCATTGTACTAATGATTTTATCACAAATCCCTACTTTGCCCAATGAATGCTTAGTTTATCTCTTATTTTTCTGAATAACCGTTTAGGAGATGATTAAGATTCTTTAATATCTCTCGCCAATTTTTTGACTTTCTTGGATTAATGGACTCTTTGTTTTCTACTTCAGGCACTCCAATTGAACTTGGTCCACGCCCAGTTTCTTCATTTTTAACCTGATAGTAATCTAAAAATGGTAGAAAATTTTTAGCAAAATCAGCATCTGCAGCCAATAGGCTTTTATAATAATCGCTATCTAGTGTCTGAATACTTTCTTCAAACTGCTCATTATCTTTTTCTATACTAATAAAATGTTCTCCCGATTTTAGCATTTCTTGACTCTTCCCCTTGGCTCCCCTAATGACGACTTCACCCTCCAAGACCGCTGTTTCTGATATGGCCTTGCCATCTTTTGCCTGCTTGAAGTTGGCCAAAAATATTGTACCCCGAATTCCTAATGATGATGTTCTGGTATTAAATTTTATATCGCCTGGCTTGGCCTTAATTGGCACATGAGCGCGCAGCTGGCCACTGATGAATTCATAAACACTTTTGCGGTCTTTTTTGTCTTTAAACTTGAACTGGCTGAACTTGAAATTGGATTTTGGTCCAAGTGCCAATTCCGTATCATCCACCATCTCAATTTTAATTAGTGAAGCCTTAGCCGTTTTCACAGACTCACCTTCATAAAACTTCATTCCAAGAGCGAGATCTGCCAGATCACCATTTTTTTTCACTTTAGTAGCTGAGCCTTTAAGCAAGGTCACTTTACCGACATAGTTGGGAATTGCCTTTGACGTTTCAGGATCAATGGTAAAATCACTCTGACTAAAAGTAGTAGATGAAATAGATAGGAGAATTATTAATATCCAGGTTTTCACCATGGGCATTCCTTTGCTAACATGTATCGGTACACAGGTTTTTTTTATAAATTAAGAACCCCAACTCTAAGTATGAAAATCTGGATTCGTAATGGCATTTCTATCCTACTTTCTCGCATTATTTTTTACGCCTATCGATTTTACGGGCTTACTTTCCGCTATACTATAACCGACAGGATCAATCTGGATAAGGCACTCAAGTCTCACCCCAAAGGCCTTTACGTCATGGCGCTTTGGCACAAAAATTTGTTCAGTAGCATTCTTTGTCACATAAATATTCCGCACGTAACCATGGCCTCAAGATCCAAAGATGGCGCTATTATCGCTGGCGTGCTCAAACACATGGGATATTGGCCGGCACGCGGAAGTTCATCGCGAGGGGGGCAAGCGGCCTTACAAGAAATGATTAAACTTATGTTGCGCTCAAAATCCCCGCTTCCAGCAGCACTAACGGTAGATGGTCCCAGAGGACCTAGCATGACTTGCAAGAAGGGAGTGGTAGAGCTGGCCAAAATCTGCCAATGCAGCATAGTCCCCTGTGCCGCCATCCCAAAAAAGGCCTGGCGCTTTAAAAGCTGGGATCATTTTATCTTACCATTCCCATTTACCCACGTTCA
>Ga0210057_1002762_pt1 | contig 24824 bp, 22 predicted proteins | sample CryGeyCG2114_010_2_FD_183968 | JGI IMG/M metagenome (GOLD analysis project Ga0210057, IMG submission 183968) | Groundwater microbial communities from aquifer - Crystal Geyser CG10_big_fil_rev_8/21/14_0.10 (SPAdes) (version 2) | ecosystem: Environmental > Aquatic > Deep subsurface > Groundwater ...
CAAGCAGGCGTATGCTGTGGGGCATACAGTGTTTGCCCAGCAGATGAATCACGCCAAAGTAGTTCTCTTGAAGAAAATTAATCCCTAAATTCCTGGCTGCGACACACGAGATTTCGTGCTCATTGTTGGATTAGAAAAGACTATAAGTGAACAGGTGTCAGTGGTATCTGACAAACAAAGTCATAAAATATCTTGCAAAAATGCGGACTGACGGAAAAGTAGAGAGTGACCAGTGGGTGCATCGCGTGGGGAAGAACCACACACAGATCTACCCCGTCAAAGCCTGCCGGTCCAGCTTGAGCCATTCTTGAAGGCTTTACAGCACCCCGAGACGGGGTGTTGTAATTTTTGCTTGCATTTTAATCAGAACAATCTACGGTAAAAAAACAATCCGGCGGGGTAGCTCAGCTGGTTAGAGCGCGGGACTCATAAGCCCGAGGTCGCGAGTTCGATCCTCGCCCCCGCTACAGTTTGATAGTCCTAGACAAGGCAGCTATTTCCGCTATTCTTCTACCACAAGGACCCCGTACCATTGCGCTCCTTATGTAGCTTCTATCAGGCCTTCGCAGGACAAGCATTCGTAGGTGATCCACGGCTTGCCCGGTGTAGCTCTGCCGGAAAGCAGAGGGTAGTTTGGACCCGTAGCTTAGCTGGTTTAAAGCGCCTCCCTGTCACGGAGGAGATCGCCGGTTCGAATCCGGTCGGGTCCGCCTTCGCCTGTCAAGATTTCATTGGCGGATACAGATCGCCTAAACCGCGAAGAAGTGCAGCTGGTCTTGCGGCGAGCCATAGCTATGCCGCAGCCCGTAAGATTACTGTCAGACGACGTTTATGACAAAGAATCTAATTTGAACTACTTTATGAATCGACAGCCCTATGAAATTGAAGATAAACGTCCTGAGCTGTTTTCTAAAAAAGCGCTTCTCCTGGCAGCGTTGCTGATTTGGGCGGTTGCCTGGATCCTTTCTCGTTTCAAACAATAACGATGAGAGCATAGTTCTTGCCGAATTCTGGTAAACTGTGTAGCAGGAACCGCTACAGGTGTAATTTCTAGGTACCTATTCGCATACTTCAAGCATCTTCCATCCATGACAGTACGTGCATTTATACTAACTTCCGTTACGGCCGCCGCAATTGGCTGGACAGCTTGGGGATTGATTATAGCTTCACTCGATCCCCGCCAAGCCGGCCTGCTCGGGTATATCCTTTTTTTCCTTGCGTTATTTTTGGGCGTAGCGGCCAGCGTCAGCCTCGGCGGCTATGCTGTGCGCCGGATCCTGCAGCCGCGGCGTCTAGCGTTTTATGCAATCCGACCGGCGGTACGGCAAGGAATATTGCTGGCTCTTTTCATGAATATAGTGTTATTGCTGCAACTCGGAAGGTTATATCGCTGGTGGGTAGGTATCATCCTCACTGGTATCGTAGTAATAACAGAGCTCGTATTTTTAAGCTATGACCTCGCTCATCGCCGAACTCAACCGCGGTGAAACCGCAGCCAGGCGCAGCTTGAACGCCGTTGCCGACGCTAGCGGACTGGAAGCCTGGCGGGCTGCATACATTGGCCGGAAGGGAAGCATACCGCGCCTTTTACGTATGGTGAAAGATCTGCCGCTAGCAGAACGAAAAAACGCCGGCCGTCGCGGCAATGAAATCAGGCAAGCGCTTGAACGCTCCTTCCGAGAAAAGGAAGCACAGATCAATGTCGACGGGAAGAAAGCTTTCTCACCACAATCTGCGCCAGCCCACCGACAAACTCCGCCAGGCCATCTGCACCCTCTTACCCATACGTTGCGCCAGATTCAGTATATTTTTACCAAGCTTGGCTTCCGGCTGATCGAGGGGCCGAGTGTTGAGGAAGCCCGCTATAATTTTGACAGTCTTAATATATCCTTGGAACATCCGGCGCGGGCGGAAACGGATACGTATTACCTCAAAGATCATCCCGGCCTCGTGCTGCGCACCCACGTATCTCCGCTGCAGGTACGCAGTATGCTCGAGAACAAGTTTCGCCCCCCCGTGCGTCTCATGTACTGGGGACCAACTTTTCGGGCAGAAAAGGAAGACGCCACCCACGGCGCGCTCTTTCAGCAGTATGAATTCTTGGTTATAGACGAGACAGTTAACTTAGCTGACCTCAAAGCTATTACCACCGCGTTTTACTCACAATTTTTTGGCACCGAAGCTGTCATCCGCCTCCGTCCTTCATACTTTCCTTTTGTTGAACCTGGTTTAGAAGTTGACATGCAGGACACGGTGACTGGACGCGGCGATTGGCTGGAAATGGCTGGTGCGGGCATGATCCATCCTCATGTACTGGAAGCTATGAATGTTGACTCTAGCCGGTATCAAGGTATTGCGCTAGGCGGCGGTCTCGATCGTCTGGCGATGTTGAAATATGGCATTCCCGATATACGGCTCTTCTACTCCGGCAATCTAGAATTTTTGCGTCAGTTCTAACCATGCAACTCTCGTACAACTGGCTTACCGAACTGCTGCCGAATCTGTCCGCTGCGCCGGCTGAAATTGCCGAGATACTCACCATGCACAGTTTTGAAACTACCGTTACCGGGACAGTTGCCATAGATCCCCATGTACGTACAGCCCGTATCACCCGCCTTATCCCGCACCCGAATGCCGATCGCTTGCAGCTAGCAGAGATCGACATCGGCCAAGGGGGCAGATTGACAGTAGTTTGTGGAGCACCAAACATCTCTATTGGCAGCATCGTTGCGTATGCTGCCCCTGGCGCCCGCATTGTTGAAGACAGTGGCAGTCGCTTTACGCTTGCCAAAGCAACAATTCGCGGCCAAGAGAGCGCCGGTATGCTGGCATCCCCGCGCGAACTCGGTCTTGGCAGCCATCATACTGGGGTCCTGCTGCTCCCGGTAGATACGCCAGTCGGTACACCGCTGTCCAGCCACATACCGCCTGACACTCTCTTAGATGCGGACGTGACGCCAAACCGTGCCCATGACTGTATGAGTCATCTTGGGATTGCGCGCGAATTAGCCGCCCTGCTTGAATTGACCGTGGCTGAACCGACGGCACGGCCGTTACCCGCCGGGCCACCGCCGGATTGGGAAGTAACTGTAGAAAATCCGATTGACTCACCTCGGTATCTCGGCATTCCCGTCAGCAACGTTAGCATCGACGACTCGCCGCTCTGGCTGCAGGCTCGATTATTTGCGGTTGGTCAGCGTCCTATAAATAACGTTGTAGACATAACGAATTACGTGATGTTCGAGCAGGGAAACCCGTTGCATGCCTTTGCTGCCGATCGGTTGCCGGCGAAGCACATAGCCGTTCGATCGGCCCATACCGGAGAAATAATCACTACCTTGGACGGTAAACAGCTCCGATTGCAGCCTCGCCAACTTGTCATTGACAGCGGCGGAACAGCCGTAGCCGTAGCTGGCATTATCGGTGGCAGCGGCACCAATGTGGCCGCCGGCACCCGGAATCTGCTTCTTGAAGCCGCCAACTTCCGGGCATATGCGATTCAGCAAACCAGCGCCGAGCTGCGGCTGGCAACTGAGAGCTCTAAACGTTTTGCGCGCGGACTGTCCCCGGTAACAGCTGCCGCCGCCGCTGCCCGGGCAGTGACTCTGTTAACCGATTTGGCCGGCGGTCAGCCGCTCGGACTGATAGACCGGTACCCGCACCCCATCCGGCGCACCCGCATCACGTTCCGACCCGCCCGGGTCTCCGCCGTTTTTGGCAGTGCGGTATCCTCGCCGGTACTCGCAGGTATTTTAACGAGGTTGCGCTGTGCGGTGGAAGAAGAAACGCATGCCGTCTGGCACGTAACCCCGCCGCCGGATCGGCTTGATCTTACTGGCGAGCATGACCTGATCGAAGAAGCAGTCCGCGTTCGCGGATTTGAAAATATACCAGCCAGGTCACCAGACCGCCAGCACCGGCGACGGGTCCCGCGCACGGTTACGATCCGCGAACAGATTCGCGATGCGCTAGCTTCAGCCGGTTCCGTTGAGGTGTACAACCGCCCCTTTGAAAAGATGCAGATTGCCCGCAAGCTCGGCATCAGCACCGATGCTGCTGTAGCCATTGCCAATCCCATTGGGCCTGAACAAGCCTATCTGCGCATCAGTCTGCTGCCGCGCTTGCTCGATAACCTGCTGGCCAATAAAGGGGAAGTGCGGTTGGCGCATAGTTCCCGCAGCCGCAACGTCTTTGAAATCGGCACCGTCTGGCGCACCGGGGAGGGCGGAAAAATCCCGGGCGTAATTGAGGAAGAGTACGCCGCCGCCGTGTTAGTTGACGGGCGCGATGCAGCCGCGCTTGCCGGCAGTATTTTGCAACTGTTCAAAACAAACGATACTGCGATGCAAACGGTGTCCGTCGGCCGCTGCGCTCCCGCTGCATTGACGGCCCTCAAACTGCCGGCAACTATCCAGTGCCTTGAAATAAACATCAGCCAGCTTTTAATGCATCTCAACGAGGAACCCGTCTATCAACCGCCCTCGCCGGTTGCTGTCAAAACATATCAGCCCATCAGCAAATACCCGCCAGCCTACCGAGATATTTCGTTGCTCGTCGCGCCCGGTACTTCCGCGGAGCAGGTACAGGGGATTATTGAACGCGCCGGCGGCGTGTTGGTGGCTGATACCGACCTTTTCGATGTATACGATGGCGATGAGAAAACGAGCTACGCCTTCCATATTAAATACCAATCAGACAGCCGCACTTTATCAGACGATGAAATCACTGCTGCGCATCAACGCATTTGCGCGGCTCTTGCGGCAGAAATTGGCGCGGAAATACGATAAAAACGAAATATTCCAGCCAAATGGACAGGGGAAAGTCAGTCGCGTTATCACTACCATTCGGCTGCAGTCTGTGGTACAAAAAGGATACAAGTGGCGAGGTGAGCCTCGCCGCATTCATTTAATCTTGTCAACAATTTCCATGCAGAAAGCCGCAAAAAAATCCAGTTACGGTGCCGACCAAATCACTGTTCTTGAAGGGCTTGATCCGGTGCGCAAGCGACCAGGCATGTACATTGGCGGTACGGGTAAAGACGGTCTCCATCACCTGATCTGGGAAGTAGTAGATAACAGCATTGACGAAGCCATGGCCGGTTATGCCCGTAATGTTCACATTCGTCTGCTGCCGGACAATGTTGTCTCTGTAGTCGACGATGGCCGCGGAATTCCCGTCGAGAAACATAAAAAAACGAAAAAATCAGCCCTGGAAACGGTACTCACAACCCTCCACGCCGGCGGAAAGTTTGGTGACGGCGGCTATAAAGTATCCGGCGGCTTGCACGGGGTTGGAGTCTCTGTGGTCAATGCTCTTTCCGAGTGGCTAGAGGCAGAAGTACACCGCGACGGCGGTGCCTACAAGCAGCGCTATGAACGCGGGGTTCCGACCGGTGCCGTTCGTAAAGTTGCATCCGCCAAAGACACCGGGACGACGATTACGTTTAAACCGGACCAGCAAATTTTCAAGGAAAGCAGTTTTGACTGGACGGTCATTCTCCAACACTTGCGCCAACAAGCATATCTTACTTCCGGCGTACGCATACTTATTGAAGACATGCGGGCAGCGGGGAAGGTATCTCAATACACGTTCTGGTTTGAAGGCGGCATAAAGTCGTATGTCGAGCAAATCAATCTTGGTCGGGAAACGAAGAACCAGGAAATATTTTACGTTAAACGAGACTTTGACGGCGACGCCTCGGTAGAAATTGCCGTGCAATATACCGATGCGTTTCAGGAAACGCTGCTGGCATTTGCTAACAACATTCATACGGTCGAGGGCGGCACGCACGTGACCGGATTTCGGACCGCTCTCACCCGCACATTAAACGACTACGCCCGTAAAGCCGGACTGCTCAAAGAAAAGGATGAAAACGTAACTTCAGAAGATGTCCGCGAAGGAATGACAGCCATCATCAGCGTCAAATTAGTGGAGCCGCAGTTTGAGGGGCAAACCAAAGCGAAACTAGGAACCCCAGAAATTCGCGGCTTTGTATTGCAGGCTATGAACGAAGCCTTCACCGACTATCTTGAGGAACATCCGCGCGACGCCAAGGCTATTATTGAAAAAGTCGCATTGGCAGCCAAGGCGCGGCTGGCTGCCCGCGCCGCCCGCGACACTGTGTTGCGCAAGGGGGCGTTGGACGGTTTTGCCTTACCCGGCAAATTAGCCGATTGCTCCCAGCGTGATCCCACCAAAAGCGAACTATTTATTGTGGAAGGAGATTCCGCCGGTGGAAGTGCGAAATCCGCCCGCGACCGTTCATTTCAGGCGATCTTGCCGCTGCGCGGAAAAATTCTAAACGTTGAACGGGCGCGTTTAGACAAAATGCTGTCAAACAATGAAATCAAAGCTTTGATAATCGCCTTGGGTACCGGCATCGGTGAAGAGTTTGAACTGGACAAGTTGCGGTACCACAGGATCATCATCGCCACTGATGCCGATGTTGACGGCGCGCATATTGCCACGCTGTTGCTCACCTTCTTCTTCCGGTATTTCCAACCCATGATAGAAGCCGGTAATTTATACCTAGCCACGCCTCCGCTTTTCAAGGTAACCGCCGGCAAGAGTATCCATTATGCCTACAGTGACCGTGAAAAAGATGACATCACCGGTAAACTAAAAAACCAAAATAAGTCAGTCGAAATCCAGCGTTACAAAGGTTTGGGCGAGCAAAACCCGCAGGAGTTGTGGGAAACAACGATGGATCCCGCCACGCGTATATTAAAGCAGGTCACCGTTGCTGATGCTGAAGAGGCCGACCGGCTCTTTGACGTTCTGATGGGAGGCGATGTTGCCCCACGAAAGAAGTGGATCCAAACCCATGCGAAAGCAGTAGTAAATCTGGACGTGTAACAGGAGATGCGCAGAACAAAGACTAGCAAGGAATTCCAACAGGATCCCAGATCAGAAAACAGTGATTCGAAAGATTTATGGCATATCTATGTTCGTAGCGCTGTCTATGTATATATGAATTCTCGCTGTCCATTTGCATTTTCCCGGGTCCTGTCCTACAGTACACCGTAAGAAGGCCCCGGGGGGCTTTTTTAGAACTATCGAATACCAAAGAATGGCCCACACCCTCATAGGACAAGTCCGTCGCGGTCCCTCCCGCTTACTCTCATTTATAAAAGAGGCGCGCGAGGAACTAAAAAAAGTAGCCTGGCCCGACCGGCAAACAACAATCCAGTATACCATTGTAGTCGTCTTTGTCTCAGTCGGTACCAGCCTGGTAATCGGTGGCCTCGATTGGGCGCTTCAATTATTATTAGAGCAAGTAATTTAACGGACCTATGGCAGACCCCAACCAGTCGACGGAAGAAGCGGAAGACACCGGCCATACAAGCCGCTGGTACGTGCTGCACACCTATTCTGGCTATGAAGATAATGTCGCCCGCAACCTCAAACAGCGCATCGAATCCATGGGCATGGAAGAAAAAATCCATCAGGTGGTTGTACCGCGTGAAAAAAAGATCCGGGTGAAGAACGGCAAGCGAAAAACAATAGAAGAACGCCTCTTTCCCGGTTATGTATTGGTAAAAATGGTCGTTACTGAAGATTCCTGGTATGTAGTCCGCAATACCCCTAACGTCACGGGATTTGTTGGCTCCGGTACCACACCGACCCCGGTGTCCGACGAGGAAGTGGATCGGTTGCTTAAACGGATGGGCGAGGAGGAACCCAAATATAAAATGGATGTTCAAGAGGGTGACGCTGTTAAAATCATGGACGGACCTTTCAAAGATTTTGAGGGCCGTATTTCCGAGGTTAATGAAGCGAAAGGTACCGTTAAAGTGCTGGTCAATGTCTTTGGGCGCGAAACACCCGTAGAACTGGACTTTTTACAAGTTCACAAGGAAGCGTAAGCTATTTAATCCAGCCCATTGGGTGCGATAAGAAATTGACAAACAGATCTTCAATAGCGTAGTGTAATAAATTCACTTACCTTACTTAATTGATTGAAGCTCATGCCACAAGTAGTAACTAAATTCAAAGTGCAAGCTCTGGGCGGGAAGGCAACACCGGCACCGCCGTTGGGTCCGGTTTTAGGCCAACAAGGGATCAATATTCAAGAGTTCATCACCCGCTTCAATGACATGACGGCAGAAATGGCGGGCGATATTGTTCCCGCTGAAGTAACTGTTTACGACGATAGGTCATTCTCTTTACTACTCAAAACCCCGCCGGCAGCGGAGCTTTTGAAAAAAGCTGCCAAAGTGGGGAAAGGGTCCGGTAAGCCGAATCTGGAAAAAGTCGGTACAGTCACCAAGGCTCAGGTTAGAGAAATCGCCGAACGCAAACTAGCGGACTTGTCTGCCCGAGACCTGGAGGCTGCGGTAAAGATTATCGAGGGTACAGCACGATCAATGGGGGTTACCATTGCCGGATAATACACAAAGCACGAAGGTAGAATTGTAACTATGGCGAGCAAGAAGTATCAAAAGATAAAACAAGCCGCCCCCGCTCAGGCTGTTGATGTGCAAGCGGCAGCTGCCTTCATAAAAAAGCATGCTCGCCAGAGTTTTGATGAAACTATCGAATTGCATATCCGACTAAACATCAATCCGCAGAAGTCAGAACTGGCAGTTCGCGGCAGTGTTGTATTGCCGGCTGGCGCCATCTCAATTCAAAGGATTGTGGTAATTACTGATGAGATCTCCCTGCAGGAGGCTGCCACTGCCGCCGGTGCCGCCCGCACTGGTGGGGAAGATATAATTGCAGAAATTATCGAATCAGGCACACTGGATGCAGACAGTGTTATCGCTACTCCGGCTATGATGCCTCGCCTCACCAAGGCCGCTCGCATCCTGGGTCCCAAAGGCCTCATGCCCAATCCGAAAACAGGAACTGTTACCGATGATCCGGGTCAGGCAGTCGCCGAACTTATGGACGGAAAGATTTCATTTAAGATGGACCAACTGGGTAATATTCATTTAGCCATTGCCAAAACTAGCTGGGCTGCAGAGAAAATTGTTGCCAATGCCGAAGCTGCACTCGCCGCCGTCCGTCAGGCCAAACCCGCCGCCGCCAAGGGTGAGTATATTCGCAGCATCACGCTCAGCAGCACGATGGGCCCTGGGATCCGCGTTGCCGCATAACTACAGCGGCGGAAAATACCAAAACCAAAACAATGGTAAGACCAAAAAGGACAGAGATCGCCAAAAAACCAGACAGAGCAAGAACTCGGAGAGCAAGACACCCGGTGCGTCTTTGCTGCTTGTTATCTGATCTCTAGGTTCCGTACTCGTATTGGTCCTGTATCTTCTTTTATGAAGGGTCTCTTAATTTCGTTTGATGGTCTTGATGCTTCCGGCAAAGCTACCCAAACACGCTTGCTGATTGAACGACTGCGCTCCCAAAACCTCACAGTGCATACATTTGGCACACCGGACTATACAACCCCGACAGGACAAGAATTACGCGCGTACCTGCAAGGGAAGCTAGATGATTGGTCCGCAATGCCCTGGCAAAAAAAAATGAGACTTTTTGCAGACAATCGAGCCGAGCACCGGCAAGAAGTAGTCGCGGCACTCGCAGCCGGAGAGATTGTTGTGTACGACCGCTACGTTCCCAGCAGTCTCACATTTATCACTGTTGAGGCCAAGCATCAGGAAGCCTACCGCTCTCGGCAAGAAATCCATGCCGAGGTGCGCCAGGCGGAATATCATGCCAATAATATGCCCCAGGAAGACATCTCCATCTTTTTAGATGTCCCTCCGCGTCTAGCGCTGACATTGCTGGGCGATCGTAAAAAACAACAGCAGGAACCCGAAGAGTACACCGACCAGTTGGCCGTTCAGGAAGAGTTGTATCGCGAGTATGAGCATTTAATCAGCACCGGCCCGAATCGCTACACTCGGGTCATGTGTGTAGATCAGGAAAGCCTGCTTCCGCCCGAAGTAATTGCCGGGCGCGTATGGCAAATGCTCACAAACCGTTTCCCCCAATTGCCAATTTTGCCCAGTTAAGAGGGAGAGTTAGACGAGAAGGATCAGCGACGGGTAGAATGGGCGTTTAGTCCGTTCCGGCAAATATGATGTGTCCGTCCAGCGTCCGTCTCATGCGGTAAGCCGGTAAGAAGTTGGTGGTCTGGATACACGCTTTAGCCGGCATAACTAGTGGTGCTATACTGCTCAGCTATGCTAAAGAGTATTTTTATAGTTATCGAATCCATCGATGCAGCCGGGGGAAGTACACAAGCCAAGCTGCTGGCAGATCGGCTCACCAAAGAAAAATATCACGTCTTTCCGCTGCACTTCCCACAGGAAGATGCACCCACCGGCCAGATTATTTACCGCAAGTTCTTACGAAATAAAAATAAGCTTAAGTTCTCCCGCCGTGAACAAGCCCTGCTCTATATTCAAGATTTCTTCTCTAGAGCAGAAGATATCCGCCAGCATTTAGATCGTAATTCTCCTCCAGCCGGAGGGCTGGCGAGAGGGGTTGGGAAACGCGCCGTCGTCTCCGACCGCTTCTATGGCAGCACCCTAGCCTATCAAACCGCCGGACTCGCCGGCCAGCCCCGCCGCCAAATGATCCGCTGGCTTCAGGAGTTGTGTAACCAGGGCCAACCAGCGTTACCCAAGCCCGACCGCATAATCTTCCTTGATATCCCGCTTGCTATATCCCTGAAGCACCTCAAGAGCAAAACAAATGATTTCCACAAAAATCATCGCAAACAGCAGCGCTTTTATATAAGTTACCAAAAAATCGCCGCCGAGGAAAACTGGACCGTCATCAACTGCGCCGACAAGACAGGCCATCAGCGGTCAATTGAAGACATCCATCAAGACATCTGGCTGGCCATTACCAACTGACCCGCCCTCATTTCTGAGGGCTTAGTTGAGACAATAAAGAACTGTTTGTTACCATTAGGGTGCTTAACACCTAACAAAACAAACAGTTCGTATGAATATTCTCAAACAAAAACACGTCTTTTTCAACCGTACTTTTTCCTTCATCCCGCCTCAACTACGGCGCCTCTACACGTTCGGCTTCCACGCCTTGGCGTGCGAGCGCGTCACGCGGGCCGAGTTCCTGCGGGTCAGCGAGTGGCAGCGGCTTGAAGATGTAGTTTCCTCGACGCGGAGGAGATCATCACAAGCAAAGTTCGGCAGGAGTGCAACAGTCCAAGAATCCAATCCTAGTTCAAGAATGAGGAGCCACGATGACCGCTAGAATTCCTACTCGAAACGGCCGTACTCCTCCAGAAGGCCGACACCTCGCCAGATTTCTCAGGCTCGAACGATACGTGGACGAACAGGTCGCCTCTTTGGAACAATCCTTCGCGGAAATCAAGAAGGTCGTTGCGGCGCTGGCCAGCGCCGGCATCAGCTTCTAGGCTTCGGCATCAACAAATGTAGTCCTATCTAACCCACCGCGGTTCGCTCACTCAAGTGATCGCGGTTTTTTATCTCCCCGAGCTGCCAAACCCTTTCTCGCCCCTGGCTGATACAGCCAATTCCGCGGTTTCTATGATCTCCACCGGCTCGAACTTCTGCAACACACACTGAGCAATTTTATCACCTGCAGTGACTTCATAAGGGGCACCGGAGAGGTTGATCAGCACAATTTTCCACTCGCCGCGGTACCCGCTGTCGATCACGCCGGCCAGCCGATGAATCCCTTTGCTGCCCAGCCCCGATCGATCCCAGATCAGCGCCGCATACCCCTCTGGAAATTCAACGGAAATGCCCGTGGTAAATGCATGCACCTCGCCCGGCCGCAGCACATAAGATTCATTAGTAAATACATCAATGCCGGCATCAGCCGGGTTGTCTTTGACTGGCAGCTTTGCATTCGCCGTAAGTTTCCGCACGTTAAAAGTAATCATGAAATTTTTTCTGACCCTAACATCGTCTCCGCCGGCGTTTTCTGGCCGGCATATTTTGCTCCCGGTTTTTTATTATACGGCCGCTCAGCGGGGGAGGACAGCGGCTCAAAAACTAACTGGCAAATACGCATCTTCGGATACAACAATATCGGCATCATGCCGATATTCGACAGCTCCATGGTAATCGATCCGGCAAAACCCGGATCAATGTGGCCGGCCGTTGAGTGGATCACCAATCCCAGTCGTCCTAAGCTGCTGCGCCCGTCAATGCGCGCCGCAATGTTATCCGGCAACTCCACCCACTCTAAAATCGAGGCCAGGCAGAATTCGCCGGGCTGGATCACATACGGCTCCCTCTTACTGATTACAACCTCCTCCGTCATATCAACCATAGTTGTCGGATCAAACGGATCCACATATGGCAGCCGCCGATGCTTGAAAACCCTAAAATGATATCCCAATCGTAAATCCAAACTCGAGGATCCCAATTGCTCATCCAATTTCGGTTTTGGCTTTACCACAATCACCTTATCGTGTAAAGCCTTTTTAATATCGCGGTCGGATAAGATCATCCGGTCAGTATCCCTAATTTTGCCTCCCAGGGCAATCTCCGCTAGGATTTTTACATATGGAGTTCGAACCCATAATTGGCCTGGAAATCCACGTACAACTCAAAACAAAATCTAAAATGTTTTGCAGCTGTCCGAACATTTTTGGAGATGTAGAGCCAAACAGCGCTATCTGCCCCATTTGTATGGGTTATCCGGGCACCCTGCCCGTACCCAATAAAAAAGCTATCGAGTGGACCCAACTAGCCGGTGCCGCGCTGGATTGCGATTTGTCTCACCAAAGCAAGTTCGACCGCAAAAGTTATTTCTATCCTGACTTACCCAAAGGCTATCAGATCAGCCAATACGACCAGCCATTTTGCCGGCATGGCAAGCTGGCCTTTTCGGTAGAAGGGGAGAATATCACCTGCGGCATCACACGCATTCACTTGGAAGAAGACGCCGCGAAGAACACGCACCCGGCCGGAGCAGACTATACTTTAATAGATTACAATCGGGCTGGTACGCCGCTGATCGAGATCGTCACCGAACCGGACTTGCGCAGCCCCGCACACGCCCGTGCTTTCTTGCAGGAACTCCGCCGTATCCTGCGTGTGTTGGACGTGTCCGATGCGGATATGGAAAAGGGGCAATTGCGCTGCGATGCCAACATCTCTCTGCGCCCAAAGGGAGAGGAGAAGCTCAACCCGAAAACCGAAATTAAGAACCTCAACTCTTTCCGCAACATTGAGCGGGCGCTTACCTTTGAAATCGAGCGGCAAATACAAATGCATGACGCCGGCAGCATTCCCAAGCAAGAAACAACCCGCGGCTTTAATGCTGATACCGGCAAGACGACCGAGCAACGCAGCAAAGAGGGAGCTGCCGACTATCGGTATTTCCCTGATCCAGACCTGCCGCCGTTTGCCTTCACGAAAGATGAGCTGGACGAGCGCCGTCGCGCCGTGCCGGAGCTGCCCCTGGCCAAAGAGGCGCGTTTCCAGCGGCAATATCGCATTTCTTCCAGCCAGGCTCGGTTATTTGCCGACATCTCGACGCTGGCTGACTTTTACGAGCACGTCATCTCCGAGCTGGAGCAGCTGGATAAAGAGCGCGTAGAGGTAATCGGCAAAGATATCGTGCCGCTCGCCAGCCTTGCTGCCAATATGAGCCTACGCCATCTCCGCCCGTTTCTGGAGCAGGGCGAACTAAACATCTCCCCGGAGAATTTTGCCGAACTCGTTGTGCTAGTCTACCAGGATAGGATCGGCGCCAGCGCCGTCGCGCCCGTGTTGGCCGAAATGCAAAAAACCAGCGGCGACCCCGACGCCATTATTCAGAATCTCGGCCTTGAGCAGGTCAGCGACGTCGGCGAGCTCTCACGCGCGGCGGACGAGGTAATCGAAGAAAATCCCGACGTCGCCGCCAAGATCAAGGCTGGCAAAGAATCGGCCATTCAATTCCTGGTGGGCAAGGTCATGCAAAAAACCGGCGGCAAAGCCAACCCCCAACACATCATCAAAATCCTGCAGCGGAAGATTTTAAGCGAGTAGGCTTTCCCCCTTCATAGGCAACTGAAGACGCGAAGGTTAAACTATAAAACAAAGAACCTGGAGAGGGATGCCGCTCGACGCAGTGCTTCCAACGGGTTTATTCGTACACTTAGTATGAGAATGAACGATGTCAGCGCGGGTGCCACTTATTTGTTAACTAGCAGTTCAGGAATTCGATAAAAGGCTTCCACGGGATCCCTAAACCACCGGATTTCTTTACGGGCGGACCTGCCCCGTGGTCCCGCAGTTGACGGGGTTTTACGGAACCACCAAGACATTTGCCTCCGTGCGTAACGTAAATTCACGCGAGTCATTTCAGTCACTGCCTCTCTCTCCGTCATTTTTCCAGCGAGCGCAGACAGCGCCTGCTTGTAGTTAATCGTTTGTAGCAGCGGGAAGTCCCGCCCGTAGCGATCAATCAAACGCTGTGTCTCTTCCATCAAGCCGTCGAACAGCATTTGCTCCGCCCGACCGCGCAAACGACGCTCCAGCTCCTCCCACCCCGGAAATAACCCGATCATTTGCACGTCATATTTCGCCTCGCGCTTCCGCCGCGATGCAGAAAACGGCCGGCCTGTTTTGGCTATAACTTCTATCGCCCTAATAATCCGTCGGGCATTTTTCGGCTGGATGAAACCGGCCGCCGCCGGATCTTTTTGAATCAGTTCAGCGTACAGCTCCGCCGACGGCCGCGCTTCTAGCTCCGCCCGCAGTGCAGCATCCGGCGGCACCGGTGGAATTTCATAGTTATAAACAATGCTATCAACATACAGCATGGTGCCGCCCGCCAGAATTGCCGCCGGCGTTGTCGGGCTAAATTCTTTATTTTTATAGCCCAATTCAACGAGGTACTCCAGTACTCGATACGCCGCCTCCTGCCACTCCGCCAATGTCAGCAGCTCATCCGGCCGCCGGATATTCTGCAAGTAGTGAGGCACGCCCTCGATAACGTTCGGGGTAAAAATATCATGCGGCTCGCATCTGCTGGCGTTTTGTGCATCGTGTATTGTGCTTTGATCGGGTGTTGTTTTGTTTGTTCTGGATTTCATCGCTAAGCTCGATTTAGCGGTCCCTACATCCATCCCTGCATACACCTGCCGCGAATCAGCCGAAACAACAGCAACGTTAGCTTGTTTTTTTGCCAAGGCAACTGAGACCGCTGTCTTCCCGCTGCCCGTCGGCCCGATGACTGCCAAAATTCGCTGTTTATCTGTCATAAGAGGGAAGTATACGCTCCAAATAACGAATAACAAATCATGAATGATGGACGTGCATAACTCCCTGATTACTGATTACCGGTTACCGGTTACTATATAACTATGTCCAAGTTCCTCCTCTTTCTTATCGTTGCCGCGCTCGGCGGACTGATATACTTCGATATACTCGAGGTGAACGTCCATGTGCCTGAAAGCGGCGGCAATCTAGCCGGAACCGCCAATACGATCTTAAGGGACAAGGCCACTCTCGAAAAAGGCCGGACATATATAACGGATCTTAAACGCAAAGGCGAGCTAATTTTTATTCGGGATAAAGAAAAGCGCCTGGTGCTGTCCTTGCTCTATGTGAAGAATGACGCCGCCCGTCTCAAAGAACTCATTGCTGACAAAACCAGTCCCGAAGGTCTGCTGCCGCAGGCAGAACTTTTAGTAAACAGCCTGAACCGGGTACGGAACACTGCTGAAAAGGCGCCGGTGGAAGTTGTCGCTTCGCTCAAGGATGAATCCGCCGCTGCCTTCGCTACCGCCGCCGAAGCGCTCGGCAACCTGAAGGAACAAAGCGCGGAATATGAAGCAATCCGAGAAGAATTTAATCGGCTGACCAGTTCCCTTGAAGAGCAAATCGGCACGTTGCAGCTAGAGGAGCCGACGAAAGAGACAAACAAAGCAGATTGAACTTGCACCCCTCCTTTATGGAGATTGCCCCCGTGCTGACGGGGTGCAGCAGGATATCTGGAATACTGAATCCTCTCAAACTTACCATTACCAAGGGGAGACTCGCTAAAAGGCCGCCACTCGCCGCTCCGCCGCTGCCGCGCTAATTTCCTTCACGGCAACAGCTATTGTCCGTACTCCGTGATCTTTGCCCATCGATCGTACCGAAACCGAACCTTCCGCAGCTTCACGTTTGCCCACAACGAGTATGACTGGCACCCGCATGCTTTCGGCATGCCGAATTTTTTTACCGACGCTCCCCGCTCGATCGTCTATTTCCGCACGCACGCCGGCTGCTAGCAGATCGCCGACAACCTGTGAGGCAAACAGAACCTGCTCGTCGGAAATCGGCAATACAGCCGCTTGTACCGGGGAAAGCCACAGAGGCAGACGACCGGCAAAATGTTCCAGCAGCACCGCTAGAAACCGCTCGAAGGATCCTAGAATAGCGCGGTGGATCATGACCGGCACCTGCTTTGTACCATTCTCGTCAATGTATGAGAGGGCAAATCGCTGCGGCATCACAAAGTCCAACTGGACAGTTGCTAACTGCCAGCGCCGCGCCAGCGCGTCCGTAGCAATAAAATCAATTTTCGGCCCGTAAAACGCCGCTTCGCCTTCATCGCGGACGTACATCAATCCGGCCATATCCAACGCCGCCGCCAAGCTGTCTTCTGCCGTCTGCCAGACCGCATCATCGCCCAGATATATATCCGGTGTTTTCGGATCCCGCACCGACAGATGGACGGCAAGGGAAAAATCAAAGGCGGCATAAAACTGCTGGATAATCTCAAGGATCATTGCTACCTCATGCTCAATCTGGTCCGGCCGGCAGAACACATGGGCATCGTCTTGCGTGATGCTGCGCACGCGCGTTAATCCCAGCAGCTCGCCCGCCTGTTCGTCGCGATAAACCGCCGTTGACTCCATAAACCGAAGCGGTAAGTCACGGTACGAGCGCAGCTGCGCCGCATAGATCTGTGTGTGGTGCGGGCAATTCATCGGCTTCAACACAAATGTATCTACGCCGCGGCCGCGCACGTGGAAAAGATTGTCTTTGAATTTATCCCAATGGCCTGACGTTTTATATAACGCCGCCTTAGCCAAGTGGGGAATAACGACCGGCGCATATCCGCGCGGCACCTGCAATTCATCCAGAAACCCCTGCAATTCGCGGCGGATAGCCGTCCCGCGCGGCGTGAACAGCGGTAGGCCCGGTCCCACCAGCGGAGAGAAGGTAAACAAGTCCAGCTCCTGGCCGAGCGTACGGTGATCGCGCGCTTTTGCTTCTTCCAACATTGTCAGGTGTGCCTTCAGCTCATCGTCGGTAGGGAAGAGTAGGCCGTATATCCGCGTGAGCATCGGCTTCGATTCATCCCCGCGCCAATATGCGCCCGCCAGCGACAGCAGCTTAAACGCCCCCAACTCTTCACTCGGATTGTCCACGTGCCCGCCGCGGCACAGATCCGTGAGTTCACCCGCTGTATACAGAGTGATCGTCTCGTCTTTCCCTACGATTTCATCGATGAGCTCTAGCTTATACGGGTTATCAGCAAAAAGTTCCCGCGCATCCTCTGCAGAAATTTCCCGGTGAGAGAAATTCGTCCACTGCGGCAGTAGCTCACGCATCTTTTCTTCTATGGCCGGCAATGCTTCTTCCGAAAGGGGAGTATTGCCAAAGTCAAAATCATAATAAAAGCCGTTCTCAATCGCCGGCCCGATTGACGGTTTGGCATCGGGGCGAAGCTCCAGTATCGCCGCCGCCAACAAGTGCGCCGCCGAATGCCGCATTTTTGTTAATTGCTTGTCAGGAGATTCTGATGCCATAACGTCTCTTTATACGCTGAAAGTGTAGCATGGGCAAGAAGGGTGTAAAAAAGCCGGACTAAAACCAGGGCACAAGAGCCGTAAAAGTTGTCCAGTGATCACAAAAGCACAGTAAGGAGAACTCAGCACTGCGTCGGCAGTAAAAAAAATATATTAAGGACTACAAGAGAGTCTTGCACCCATCTTCCAACCTGCTATCGAAACGGGATACCTGCTAGGGCGCCGCCGCCCAAACTGCAAAGAGGAGAATCTCAGGATTATATGATCCTGAAACAAACTGTTGCAACCTAGATACTGGCGTCCCGGGGCCGGAATGAGGTTTTGAAATGAGTGCTGAATCCGCGGTCTAATCACTGATCATTCGCCACCGATATATCAACTTGTTCTGGCCGGCTTGGCACCGTGTGCACCCAGAACGGCCAGAACGATATCGCTACGTCGCCTACGCCTGGCAGCTTTTGCAGTCTTTCTTTCACCTCGGCGCCGGAAAGTCCCGCCAAATTCTGGCCGGAGAAAACCTCCAGTCCCAGCTTGTGCGCAAATTTGCCGGAGAGCTTTCCCTGCACCACTGCTTCACCGCGCTCGAAGTCACTGCGGATAATGGATGCAGAAAACGAATGCGGATCATACGTTACAAACTCCTGGTCCGGCCCGCCCAGTTCGCGTAATTTCAGCACGGTCAAGCCTAAGAGATCTGTTTCATCGACTAGAAGAGCCCGTCCGCGGACCGTCACCCGCACCGAAAAAGTGGCCGCGGTACTGCCCGGCTCAGCACTGACAGCAACATCGGTTTCTTCAAATTTCATCAAGTCCTCCCGCATGCTTGCGCCGCCGGCTGCCGCCGATAATTTCCCCCGCACCTCCTCCCGCGCTCCCGCCGCCATCGACTCCCTCGCGCGGGATATTTCATTTTCCGAAAGCGGTTCATCCACCGCCACGCCACCGCTCATTTGCCTCGGACTCTCCGCATACACAGCGCGTTGTAAATCGGGTGAAAGTTTGTCAATCACAAACCGGCCGGCTGGCACATTACCCGCCGCTCCCTTTGCTTGCGCCGTCACCGTCATGGCCGTCTCTCCGCGAGCCGGGATAGTCGCCGGCCCATCAGTCAGAAAGAAAACGCCGCTGGATTCATGCCGCAAATGCGTCTTAGGCAGCAATTCTTGTACTTCAGGTAATTCGTTGTGCAACATGACCGTCCCGCGGGCAAAATCATCATGCCGGGCCGCCCCCGTGCGTTCAATTATTTGCTCGCGGGTGGCTTCCGCCTCCACCACGCGCGCCGGCAGACGGAAACGGACAAAATCTGGATCCTGAACTGCGGTCGACAGAACTATTTCTTGCACCGCTTCGCGTCTTTCAATTGTCGGCTGGACAGTGACGCGGGCACGGGGCAACTGCAAGAATGAAATACCGCCCATCAGGCCCAAAGTTAAGAACACGGCAAATACAATCAGCAGGCGGCGGGGAAGGGCTATGAGTAAGGGCATCTAAAGGAGTGTGTCAAAACTCAACCGTTCTGCCAATAGCGGAAAAAAGATGGGGACAGAATAACGACAGACGCATAGCCGGCCAGAAAAGAGTGCAAAGTCCAAACGCTGGGCTTAATAGGTAAGCCTCTGTGTACTTTGCTCTGCCAGGGTTCTGTGCGGCCTCTCCTCGGTGCAATCTTAGAATAATGTACTTCTCGGGTAATCATTCGTATGTTACTCTCGTTGCTCCGACAATCGCTTTCAACTTTTCCGCCACCTCCTGTTGGCGGGCAATCCGGAAACTCTTTGCCACATGCAGCCGACCTCCGCGCTCCACTATCAGCTGCGCTTCCATTGCATCAGCGTCCTCCGATGCAAAAGAATCAAGCACGCTTCGCAGCGCTTCCAATTGGCTGCGCTGCAGCGTTGGAGGCAAGTGTACCGACAACAAGCGCGCTCCCGACGGTTTTCTTTCCGTCGTCGGAATGCTTCGCCGCCGCGATCGTGATCCTTGAGCCAGGCGCTCAGCCAGCAATTCTGGCGTCAGCGTCCAAGCCGCATCAGCCAGCACTTTCACCTCATCATCTTTGTCCGAAACCTTTCCCTCGAGCAGCACCATCGCACCGTCTTTCCACACGTCCTCTGTACTGGACAACAGGGAAGGAAACACCAAAACTTCTACTGACCCGGCCATATCCTCCAGCCTGACAAACAGCATCGGTGTATGTGCACGGGTAATAATTTTTTTCACCTGGGCAACCACTCCGCCGATAACCACCGAGCGGCCGGATCCCCTCAGCGGCGTCAAGTCAGCAAGCGGGGTAGCCACGCGCGCCAGGTCTTGGGCCACATCGCTTAAGGGGTGTTCAGATAGATACAGTCCCAGCAATTCCTTCTCCCATGCCAGCCGGTCATCCCGGCCAACAGGCGGCACCTCAACCAACACCAGCCGCGGTGGCGGCAACGCCGCCTGGCTTGCAGTGCCGAACAAACCTTGCTGTCCGACATCCGTCTGTCGGTGCAGCGAACGGTTGAACTCCAGCAAGCGTTCCGCGTGTTGTAGGACAAAGTTCCGCTCCGCCAAGCTGTCGAAAGCCCCTGCCCGGGCCAAACTCTCCACGGATTTGCGATTAAAGTCCCGGCTATTCACTCGCCGGAATACGTCGTACACATCAGTAAACTTCCCGCCGCTGTCCCGCTCTGCAATCAACGCCTGCACCACACCGGCGCCAACATTCTTAATAGCCGCCAATCCGAACCGGATCGCAGGCCGGTCGTCGTCCCCGTCCACAACCGTAAATTCTTCCTCACTCTCTTGCAGGTCCGGCGGCAGCACCGGGATATCCATTGTCAGCGCTTCGGCCACTTCCACTGCCTGTCGGTCAGTGTTGCCCTCATCGCTGGTGAGCAGCGCCGCCATAAACTCTGCCGGATAGTTTGACTTCAAATATGCAGTTTGATAAGCCACCATGGCATAACATGCCGCGTGAGCCCGGTTAAATCCATAGCGGGCGAACGGCTCTATAAAGTCCCATACCTTGGTGGCAGTGGAGCGGTCAACTTTCTTGTTCTGCACCGCTCCGATAATAAATTTCTCCCGCTGTTCATCCAACAGTTTCTTAATCTTCTTACCTACTGCCTTGCGCAGGATATCCGCCTCGGCGTATGAAAACCCTGAAAACTCCCGGGCGATCTGGAGTACCTGGTCTTGTGTGACAATGACCCCGTAGGTCTTTTCCAAAATGGGCTTGAGGGTTGGATGCAAATAGGTAATCCGTTTGCGCCCGTGTTTAGCGGCAATAAAATTCGGAATGGAATCCATCGGCCCCGGCCGGTAAAGTGCCACCATCGAAATAATGTCTTCAAATTCAGTTGGTTGCAGCTCCTTGAGGTACCGCTTCATACCGGCCGACTCGAGCTGAAAGACTCCAGTCGTCTTACCCTCTTGCAACAGCCGGTAGGTTGCCGCATCGTCCAGCGGCAGCCGCTCCAAGTCGATAGGTACTTCGTGCCGCACCGCAATCCGCGCGATCGCATTTTGGATAATCGTCAGATTTTTTAGACCTAAAAAATCCATCTTCAGTAAGCCCAACGCTTCCACATGGTTCATTGCGTACTGGGTAACAATGTGTTCACCGCGTCCTTTATCCGTAGCCGAAAGCTGCAGCGGCACATACTCTGTCAGCGGCTCGTCGGTAATCACCACGCCGGCAGCATGCACTGATGCATGCCGGCACACACCTTCGAGCCGCCGCGCCGTATCCACCAGCCGACGAACCTGCGGATCGGCATCATACAGTTCCTTCAACTCGCCGCTTTCTAGCGCTTGAGCAAAGGAGGTAAGCATCGGAATTGCCTTCGCCACCGTGTCACAAAACGAGTACGGCAAGCCCAATGCCCGTCCGGCATCCCGCACCGCAGCACGTGCCGCCATCGTCCCGAACGTGATGATTTGCGCAACATGCTCAGGGCTATATTTACTCCGGACGTAATCAATAATTTCATCCCGTCTATCGTCGGCAAAGTCCAAATCAATATCCGGCATGGATACGCGTTCAGGATTTAAAAAACGTTCGAATAGCAGGTTATACGCCAGAGGGTCCAGCCCGGTGATGTTAGTTAGGTAGGAAACAATGCTGCCTGCGGCAGAGCCGCGTCCCGGCCCGACCAGGATGCCACGCCTTTTTGCTTCATTAACAAAGTCCTGCACGATTAAAAAATAAGACGCAAACCCGGTTTTCGTAATCACGGCTAACTCATAGTCAAGCCGCTCCTGCGCCGCCGCTCGTTGTTCGGCCGGATACTTCTTCGGCACCGCCCGCTCGCACAGCTCTCTCAAGTACTCATCGGCGGTGTAGCGTTCCTCCAGCTGCGGTTTACCATGCTGCTCCGCCGCCGGACCTTTACGGGGCAAGGGATACCGCGGCAAACGGTTCACCCCGAATTCCAGCTCCAGAGAACACATCTCGGCAATCTTTTGGGTATTTTCAATGGCTGCCGGATGCTCCCGCCACAACTCTTTCATTTCAGCCGGACTCTTCAAGGAAAAATCCTCTCCCAGCATGCACAACCGGTCCTTCTCTTGCACTGTCTTGCCGGTCTGAACGCAAATCAGAACGTCTTGAGCTTCTGCATCTTCCGGGTGGATATAATGACTGTCTGCCGTCGCTGCCAGGCCAAGCCGGTACCTATTGGCAAAGCCAATCAGTGCCTCATTCACTGTCTGCTGCTCCTTCAGGTTCGGATGGGCTTGCACTTCGAGGAAAAACCGTTCACGGCCGAACACCATCAGATGCCACTCGATCAGACGTTCCGCATCTGCCGCCCGCCGCTCAACAATAGCCTTGGCGATATCGCTGTTCAAACAGCCCGACAAAACGATCAGCCCGTCACTATGTTCTTGCAGAACATTATAATCAATCCGCGGTTTATAGTAATACCCCTCCAAATGGGCTGTTGTGGTCAACTTGATCAGATTTTTATATCCGGCTGTATTTTGCGCCAGTAAAGTTAAGTGCCTGGCGGATGCCTCCGTTCGCGCGCTGCGGTTATGGCGCCCGCGCGGGGCTAGGTACGCCTCCACTCCGACAATCGGCTTAATACCGGCTGCGTACGCTGCCTGGACAAATTCAATCGCTCCATACATAGCGCCGTGGTCCGTAAGCGCCAAACTATCCATACCCAGTTCTTTTGCTCGCGCAAGCAGCGGCGGTAGCTTCCCCAACCCGTCAAGCAGGGAGTAGTGCGAATGAACATGCAAGTGGGTAAATTCACTCATGAATTCCTAGTATACCGTACCTACTGAGTAGTGATTACTGATTATGAGCTTGCCCCCTAGTGAAAAACATAGTGTTTCTACCACCGTGGTTACCAGGTAATATATAAGCATGCCCGCTCTTCGACGAGTCACCAAGCAAATAGCGTATGCGGCCGGTACCGGCTTGGTACTATTCAGCCTCTTGCTGCTTATTATCCTCCCGCCGCTGCCGAAACAGTCCATAATTGTCGAAAGCGTAGACACGGTGCTTCACGAGCAAGCAGTTGATGCAGTTGCCCGCATCCGTAACCCGAATCCGCGCGACGGTATCGCGAGGTACACCGTCGTTTTCGTCCTGGAGAATGAACTGCAAACTGAAATCAGCCGCATCCCGGTTGAAACCTACCTCTTGCCCGGCAATGTACGCTATGTAGCGATCCTGAACGTCCCCCGGCCCGATGGTTTGCGTCGCATCCGGGTTGAAACACCGGCCGAACCGGACTTTACCAGCGTGCCGGATTCGGAATTAGTGCCATCGTTCAATTCTTTTTTGCGCGATCGCACCCGGAAAGTGATCGGCTCACAACCAGTGGAGGAGCAGCACGGCATCGTCACCAACCGCAGCCGAGTAGGGTACGGCACCGTTGACCTAATCGGGGTGGCTTTCGACAGTAGTGACAGGGTCGTCGGAATCAGCCAAACCTTTATCGGCGAGTTGCTAGTGGCCGAGCCGCGGGAGTTCACCTTGCAATGGCCGGAACCGGCCGTGGCCACCGAACGGGTTATTGTCATCCCTACAACAAATATTTTTAACCGGGCCAATATTATTGGACCGCGCGGCGACCCAAGCCGCCTGCGGGAATAGGCAGCAGCGGGAGCAGCGCGCATGATGAGGTTAGGAAACTTTCGGGCTACAGATTGGGTGCTTACCGGCACCGCCGTGTTGCTCGTATTGCTGGGCATGGCGATGGTGCTCTCCACAACATCAGACAAAGATCTTGTCTCCGCCCGCCTCGTCCGTCAAATGCTCGCTGCCGTCTTGGGGTTGGGTGCATATACCGCCGTCAGCTTATTCCCGTACCATCGCTGGCGGCGCTATGTTCCCCTGATTTTCGCTGCCAGCGTAGCCGCGCTGTTTGCCACCAGCCAAATTGCTCCTATTATCCGCGGTACTGCCTCTCGTCTCCAGATCGGCGGCGGTCTGCAGGTGCAACCGTCTGAGTTTGTCAAAATAAGCATCGTCTGTATCTTGGCCTGGTATTTTGCCGGACGGCCGGCTACGGGTAAAACAATTGTTGTCAGCGGTCTGCTCACAACCCTGGCCGCCGGTTTAATAATCTTGGAACCGGATCTTGGAGCCGCTGCCCTGCTGGTCGGTGCATGGGCTGGACTCATCATCTATTTGGGGGTCCCTTGGAGGACAATTTCCATTCTAGCCGCCATCGCCGCTATTGCCGCCCTTGCCGCTTGGCAGACCTCGCTGGCCGACTATCAAAAACAGCGGGTGCTCACCTTCCTTAACCCCGCTGCCGACCCGTTAGGCGCCGGCTACAACGTTACCCAATCTCTCGTTGCCCTCGGCTCGGGCGGATTATTCGGGAGAGGGTTAGGACACGGACCTCAATCGCAATTGAATTTTCTGCCGGAGCAACACACCGATTTCATTGTTGCCAGCATCGGGGAAGAACTCGGCTTTATCGGCATTATACTGCTGCTTGCTCTGTATAGCGTCTTGCTCTGGCGAATTTACGCCATTGCCCGGGAAACAGGAGACCCCTTTGGCAAGTATCTCGCCGTCGGGGTCTACCTGCTCTTGCTCGGGGGACTATTCATCAACGCTGGAATGAATATGGGATTGCTGCCGGTGACAGGCATTCCGCTGCCTCTAGTTAGCTACGGCGGA
>Ga0210057_1002763_pt1 | contig 24816 bp, 30 predicted proteins | sample CryGeyCG2114_010_2_FD_183968 | JGI IMG/M metagenome (GOLD analysis project Ga0210057, IMG submission 183968) | Groundwater microbial communities from aquifer - Crystal Geyser CG10_big_fil_rev_8/21/14_0.10 (SPAdes) (version 2) | ecosystem: Environmental > Aquatic > Deep subsurface > Groundwater ...
AAACGATTGTTCTTCGGAAAACAAGTACAAGAACAAGAAATCCAGCTTCGACAAGAGGCTAAAGAAATTATCCTCAAGGCTAACGAGGAAGCATTACGCATCAAAACAGATGCAGAACGGCAAGCTCAAAAAAACCTTGCAGAATCATTGGAAGTCGAAAAACGAATCGCCACCGAAAAACAGCAAATCGATGAAAAAGAGAAGGCTCTTGTGGTGGAAAAACAAACACTTGAAAAGGAAAAACAATCTCTGACGGATACAAAAAAAAGCGTCGAAGAAAAACGGGACCAAATTCTCCAAAAACTGGAATTGATTGCCCAGATGACAAAAGATCAAGCGAAACAACTTCTCCTCCAAGGATGGGAGGAAAAATTAAAATCTGATGTTGCACGGCGCATTACACAAGCAGAAGAAGACGTAAAACGAACGGTTGATGAAAAGGCAAAAGGTCTTCTGGTTGATGCAATGAGATATGGCGCAACCGATGTCACTGCAGAGTACACTCTTTCGGTTGTTCATCTCCCCAGCGATGAATATAAAGGGCGTATTATCGGAAAAGAAGGACGCAACATTCGTGCTTTTGAAGTTGCCACAGGAGTTGATGTTGATCTGGAAGAAGAAGGAGTTATTAAAATCTCATCATTTGACGCAATTCGCAGAGAAATTGCCCGCACCGCACTTGAAAAATTGATCAAAGATGGTCGAATCCAACCACCACGGATTGAGGAGATTGTTGCAAAGACAAAAGAAGAGATCGAAAAAACGATTTTTAAGGCGGGAGAGGAACTTGCTCATAAAGTGGGTGTCTTTAACCTCCCTGTTGAGTTAATCAAACTCCTGGGGCGATTTAAATATCGTTTTTCCTACGGACAAAACATGATTATCCACACCCTTGAGGAAACACGCATTGGTATTGCTCTTGCTCACGAATTGAAAGCCGATGTCAACGTGGTAAAACTTGGATGTCTCTTCCATGATATTGGAAAAGTTATCAATGACAAGGAGGGTTCGCATATTGACTTAGGGGTCGAATTATTGAAAAGACATCGTTTCCCACAAAAGGTCATTGACACGGTAGCATCCCATCATGAGGACGTTCCAATGAATAGTATTGAGGCGGTGATTGTTTATATTTCGGATGCAGTTTCTGGAGGCCGGCCAGGAGCTCGACATGAAGATTTTGAAGAGTATTTAAAACGAATTAAAACAATAGAAGATGTCGCCAAAACCAAAAAGGGCGTCAAGGAAGCATTTGCGCTTCAAGCTGGTAGAGAGCTCCGCGTTATTGTAAGACCTGATGAAATGTCCGATGATGATACAGTGATTTTGGCAGCAAAAATCAAGCAAGAACTAGAAGAAAAATTTGATGTATTCCCAGGTCAGATTAAGACAACGATCATACGAGAATATCGAACAGAATCAACGACTAAAATCTAACAGGGAAAAAATCTTAGGGACAGAATATATATTCTGTCCCTATTTTTTTTGTCATTTTCTCACTGTCCCAAAGCCCTAAATTTGATATAGATTGCTACAGTAAGATATTTAAAGTGTAGATTGACAGAACGCGATAAAATGAGTAAGCTATCTCTACTTAATCATAAGTTAAGTCGTTTTCAAGGGAGGTGAATCTATATGACAAAAGCAGATCTTATCGCACAAGTAACAAAAAAAGCAGGTCTTACTGCAAAAGCATCCAAGGATGCTGTTAATGCAGTCTTCGGCTCAATCACAGACGCTATGAAGCGAGGTGAAAAGGTCGTCGTAACTGGATTTGGAACATTCATGGTCCGAAAGAGAGCAGCCCGAAAAGGCCGCAATCCACAAACCGGGGCGGAAATTCAAATCCCAGCAACAAAGACTCCAGGTTTTACAGCTGGTAAAAGCCTGAAGAGAACTGTGAAGTAACAGCCCTTTGGGCTACACAAAAAATACCCCTCCGATTTGGAGGGGTATTTTTTAGTCTTTTTTTAGCTTTTGACTTTCAGCTTTTAGTTTATGTTATACTTATACATATGCCGGTCTTCATTGCTACAGACCACCGCGGATTTGAACTGAAAAATAAACTTGTAGAATATTTACAAGAGAAGGATATACGTGTTGAGGATTTTGGTAACTACCAGTTTGATTCTTTGGATGACAATCCGGATTTTGCTCAAAAAGTTGCTCAAGCCGTCCAACAAAACCCACAAGAGAATCTTGGTGTTGTTATCTGTGGATCTGGTATCGGAGTAAGTATTTCCGTAAATAGATTTAAGCAGATTCGTTGTGGAATTGCCCTTAATGCGGATCAGGTCAAGCATGGTCGTGAGAATGACCATACCAATATTCTTGCGATTGCCTCGGATTATACAGACTTTGAAACAGCTAAGAAGTACGTTGACATATTTCTCTCATCTCATCCAAAACAAGATGATAAATATATAAGAAGAGGAAAAAAATTCGATATTATACCCGTACAATAAAACTTCCATCAAAGTCCTTCCCTATTACCCCCCGTACTTCAAGAAGTGAGAGAATGGGAAGTGTTTCTGAGACGCTCAGGGAGATTTTTCTTGCCACTTCGTCTACATAATACTTCTTTACTGACAGCAAATCATAAATTGTTTTTTCCTCTCCTGTTAAATCTGTTGGTTTTTGCGTAACCATCTCAGACTCTTGACTCAATCCAAAATCTTTTAACAATTCGCTTGCACTTGAAAGAACATGGGCCCCCTCTCGCAAAAGTATATGGGGACCAACTGACATTTCAGATGTTATAGGACCAGGCACCGCATATACATCTCTTCCATTTTCGGCTGCATAGCGAGCAGTCGTCAGCGTACCTGAATGTTTTCCTCCCTCAACAACGACGATGGCTTTTGAAAGTCCGACGATAATACGGTTCCGTAATACAAACATTCCTGGGTGGGTCGTAAATCCCGGAGGATATTCCGAAATAATAAGACCATACTCTTTTACTATTTGGTCGTGAAGTTCCCTATTCATATAGGGATATATAACATCTATACCCGTCCCCAAAACTGCGATTGTCCGTGCTTGCTTTTCAATCGCTGCTTTATGCGATATCGCATCTATTCCAGTTGCCATGCCAGAAACAATTACTAACCCTGCTGAAGCAAATTTTCTTCCTAATTCTTCAGCAACGTACTGTCCATATGCTGTGTTTTTACGAGCCCCTACAATTCCGATACAAGTATCATTGATAAAATCAATACTATTCCTGTCTCCTTTGCCATACAGACAAATAGGAGAATCATTTATATTTTTGAGGAGTTTTGGATAGTCGTCATGCCACTGGGTCATAATCCATGCTCCATTATTTTGTATTCTCTGTATCTCTTTCTCAGGATTATAGGTGCGGCGAAATAAAAGAAATACTTCGTGGTGATGTGCAATACGGAAAAAAGGGCGCAGTGCCAAAGAAGGAGCAACAAAAGCGCCATGAGGAGAGCCAAAATGGGCAATTAATTTAGCAAATGTCATGGGACCGACACCACCACAAAGAGAGAATCCAAGACATGCCTCTTGATTATCATCCACATCTTTCACTATACACCTTTTATTCGTTTATTTGATTATTTGATTATTTGATTATTTATTTATTGAAGTTTGTCTATCCCCCCCTTATTCCAGGGATTGCAACGAAGAACACGAAGAAGTCCTAATAATAAGCCCTTTCCTATTCCATACTTTTCGACAGCCTCATATGTATAATCTGAGCATGTTGGATAAAACCGACAAGATACTCCCATATATTTTTGGAAAAAAGATATTGATTGATACCAACGGATAAGCCTAAGAACAATCTGTTTCATACAACAATTATACGACAATCTTATGAAGACCCTCTCATATATCTTTCAGCTTGGATAGTATACAGTTCCGCATATTTTTTCTTATTTTTAATAAGAGCTTGATGATTACCATCTTCAATAAGTTTACCCCTATCAAGAACGATTATACGCTCAGCATCTTTTATTGTTGAAAACCGATGGGAGATGAAAATGAGTGTATTGTTTTTCATTTCTTTGATTAACCTATCGAATATTTCCATCTCACTTTTCGCATCGACTGCCGATGTTGGCTCATCAAGAATGAGAATGGGTGATTGCTTTGCATAGGCTCGTGCGATTGCAAGCCGCTGCCATTGCCCACCGGACAAATCTATTCCATCTGTATATTCCGGTCCTAGTTGTTGTTCAAATTGGTTTTTAGAATCCTTTATAAACTCCCACGCATTTGCAAATTGCAAATATTTTTTCATTTCTTCCTCGGTTAGCTTCTTTCCTGCTGCAATCTCCAGATTGTCTTTCACGGAAATATAAAATTTTCCAAAAGATTGAAATAAAGTCGAATAAATAGCAAATAAAACCTTTTCAGGAATCTCTTTGATGTTCATGTCGTTTAAAAATATCGATCCTTCGGTGGGGTCATACATGCGAAGGAGAAGTTTGACTAAAGTTGTTTTCCCTGCCCCATTTTCCCCAATAAGAGCAACATTTTGTCCAAATGGAATACTGAAACTGACATTGTCGAGAACTTTGTTGGTTGAATTCGGATATATAAAACTCACTTCTTCCAATCGCAGAACTGGTAATCGAAGCCTTGGAATTAAAAGGGATTGGGCTTCGCCTGGTAGATGAATAAACTGTGTGGCGGGCTGTATGTCAAAAAAATCTATTGCATCTTTAATCAAGAGACTTGAACCATGCAATTCTCCCATGTTTTGGCTCATTGTCTTCAAGCGAGAAAAAAACGCCATACCGTTGATAAATAATACAACAAAAACACCACTTGTCATTTTTCCGGCTTGATATTGCAGTCCGGCAAAATAAAAAAATAAAAAAGTAACGATAAGCGGAATAATTTCGGCTAAAGTGACAAAGAAAAGTGATTTTTGTTCCTCCTTCAATTGATTTGACGTAAATCGTTTATACAGAGTAAGAATCTGATGTTTAAAATATATGAATGCGCTGTTTAATTTAATCTCAGGGAGCGTAACCCTATCAAGCAATGTGTTTGTTAAGTAACCGAATTTACGTTTCGTTTCATCATCCGCTTTGTAAATATTAAAAATCCCATACGAAAATCGGGAGCGGACGAAAAGAGGGATGAGGTTTGAAACTAAAATTGCGACTCCCATGAGAGGGGAAATATAGACAAACACCAATAAGGATGCCACCGCTTCGATACAAGATGTATAGGTCTGTGAAATTGAAATGAAATAGAGTTTAATCTGATATTGAAACCGATTGAATGCCCTATTGACAAGACCCACTGTGTTTGGGTTTTCGAATGTGGTGAGATCAAGGGAACTTACTTTATCGATAAACTCTTTATTTAAATACAAAAGGCTTTTTACATCGAGATTATTTTGAAGATAGGCAATAAAACTAAATAGGAGTTTTGAAAAAAGGAAATATCCAAAAAGATAAATAATCGCTTGTGAAAATTGCATCCCTAAAAATGTTTCTTTTCCGCCTGCGGCATCAATGATGATTTTGTACGCATATAAATCAGCCAGGAATAATAAGGCAAAAAATGTTTTCAGTATCGATGTTAGAAGAAATAAGGAAGGATTGGACTTCTTTGTTTTTTTTATGACGAACAGAACTGATTTCCACATAGCGATAATTTCAGTATATCTCATTACAAGTATATTGAGTATAATCGAATGTATGAAAATAACCATCGTCACCCTCTTTCCCAAAATGATAGAGGGATTCATCCAAAACTCCATCATTAAACGCGCGCAGACAAAGGGAGTTGTTGAAATTAATATCGTTAACCTCCGTGATTTTGCTCGTGATTCGTATGGTACGGTTGATGAGCGACCTTATGGAGGCGGGGCTGGAATGGTTCTCTGCGTAGACGTCCTCAAAAAAGCCCTTTCATTTGCCACTAACGACCTAGACCAAAGGTCTATCGCCCTTTGGGCGAAACCACCAGCTCCTGACAAAAAAGTCATCCTTACCTCTGCTCGGGGAACACCATTTAGTCAAAACAAGGCTCAAGAATTTTCCAAACTAAAAGAGCTCATTATTTTCGCAGGTCACTATGAGGGGTTTGATGAACGGTTTTCTGATTATATTGATGAGGAGATATCCCTCGGAGACTTTGTCATGACAGGAGGCGAACTCACCGCAGCAGCAGTTTGTGACGCTGTCGTACGCCTTCTTCCGGGAGTATTGAAAAAGGAAAATGCGACGACCGAAGAAACGTTTTTCAAGAGTTCAATTCATTATTTAATTGAACTAGTGGGAGAGCATCCCGTTCTACTCGCGCTCAAAAAAAAGGGAGTAACGGAAGTGCAGTTACTGGAATATCCTCAATATACCAGACCTGAAGAGTTTGAAGGAAAAAAAGTGCCAGAAATACTTCTCTCGGGAGATCCAAAAAAAATCAAGAAGTGGCAGTACCAAAAAGCGCTCGAAGCAACACTTAAAAAACGTCCTGACTTACTTTCGTAATTCAAAAATTTTATTTGGCTGTTTGGATCCTTTTATCATCAATAATTTTCCCAGCGGTACATGCAATAGAGTTGAGAGCATTTCCTTAACCGCTTCATTCGCCTCCCCTTGTTCAGCCTTTTTCTTTGTATATATGATGTAGGAATCATCCGATTTTTTTATCGCCTCATTCTTTTTTGCATTTGCATATACCTTCACCTTAAAATACATATTTTATATAAGAACTTCAGTTTTGAAACTCAATAAGGAGCCAATCGTATAATCAGGTAAATAATTGATCGGTGGCACCGATGTTGAAGTTGGAATGTAAACTACTCTCATTCCTGCTTTTTTTCCTGCGGTTATGCCAGACTCCGTATCTTCAAACACAATACACTCTTGATTATGCAAATCCTTTAATTCATTGAGTGCCTGATCATATGCTTTTAAATAGCATTCAGGGTCAGGCTTTCCTCTCTCTACGTCATCTCCCGTAATAATGAAGTGTATATCATTCCTTAATTTGAATATATCCATTACGAGTTCCACATACTTCTTCGTACCCGAGGATACTATTGCTGTAATTATATGTTTCCGCTTCATGACTTCTAATATTTCACGAGCACCTTCAAGAAGCACTATCTCATCTTTCATGAATGAGAGGAAGTATCCCTCTCTTATGTCCAGAAGCTTGTCCATAGGCATCTGTTCTTCGGAGATTCCAGCTCCATCCCTGCGGGCCTTGAGGTTATCATACACCCTTTTCCCCATTGAGATATGGTTGGGGGATTTTTTACGTTCTTCCGAATAATCATACCCGAAAACAGCAAATGCTTTTTCTGTTGCTGCCTTATGTGCATGCTCTGCGTTTATGAGCGTTTCGTCCAAATCGAAGAAGGCGGCTTTAATCATGGATGAATTATAATCAAAACTTGACATTGTGTGTTATGTATGTCAAAATTAAACTGTTACTTAGTTAGTAATATATTTATGATAGAACCAAAAAAATTTAATGACTCTATTTTTACGATGAGGGGCATTTCCAAAAAAACAGTCGAAAACCATCTTAAGCTGTACCAGGGATATGTCAATAAATACAATGAGATAACGGAAAAGATAAAAAACCTTACGGATGACGATTATACGAAGGCAAATCAGGTCTTTTCAACTATTCGGTCTCTCAAAACAGAATTGAGCTTTGCTTGGGGAGGGGTTATTAACCATGAACTATACTTTAATCATTTGGGAGGAAATGGGGGGACGGCGAGCGGTAATCTGTTACAACAAATTGAGAAAGATTTTGGGTCTTTTGAATCATATAAAAAAGATACGAAAGCTTCCTCGATTGCTGCCCGTGGATGGGTGTGGACTGTATGGAATGTAAGAGAGCAAAAACTCATGAATCATATCGGGGATTCCCAAAATACGTACGCATTGTGGGAAACAACACCTATTGTTGCATTAGATACATATGAACATGCCTACTTTGCCGATTACGGAGTGAACCGAGGGCAATATGTTGAGGCTTTTTTTGAAAATATGGATTGGAGTATCGTCGAAAAAATGTTTTCAAAGCTCAGAAAATAATTTTCTCTACTTGAATTGAGCTATTTTTTTTGGTATAACCTAATGCTATGATAGAGGTTTCTCACGTATACAAACAGTTCGGAGTGAAAATTGCGGTATCGGACCTTTCTTTCAAGGCTCAGATTGGAGATATTATCGGTTTTGTTGGCCCTAATGGGGCAGGAAAAACAACAACCATGCGTCTCATTACCGGACTCCTGAAACCAACTGAGGGAAAGGTGAAAATATTCGAAAAAAATCCCATTACTGAGAGACTCTCCATTCTCCCTCGCTTAGGATACCTCCCGGAGAACAATCCCCTTCCAGCGGATATGACTGTTATGGAATATTTAACTTTCATTGCTGGCGTAAAAAAAGAAACACAATTAGAAAAGATAGTTCAGGAACTTCACATTGATGATGTGTATGACAAGAAAATAGAACAGTTATCACGAGGGTATAGACAACGTGTTGGTCTCGCAGCATCTCTCTGTGGAAAACCTGAAATACTTCTACTTGACGAGCCCACTTCTGGACTTGATCCTATTGAACAGGACGTTATAAAAGACCTTATCCAAAAACTTGCAAAAAGACGCATTGTTATTTTTTCTACACATATACTTTCAGAGATTGAAGACATTGCAACGAGAGTGCTTATTATTAACAGAGGTTCCCTTCTCTTTGATGGACCTAAGCCGAAAGGAAAAGGAAGCGTAGAAACATTGTTTAAAAAATTAATAAAAAAATCATGAAGCATTTATACAAAAAAGAGCTTTTACATTATCTCAATTCTCCTGTCGGATACTCCGTCCCGATTGTCTTCGCTTTATTTCTTGGATATCTTTTCATTAAGGATGTTTTTGTCGTAGGTTCAGCTTCTCTCAAACCATTTTTCAGCGTTGCTCCCTGGCTTCTTTTTATCCTGGTTCCTGCCATCTCTATGAAAAGCATCAGCGAAGAAAAACAGAGTAACACTATCGAAGTACTTATGACTCTTCCTCTTTCGGAGCGCACAATTGTCTTGGCCAAATTACTTAGTCTATCTACTATCACCGCCATTACATTGGGTCTTACCTTATCAATTCCAATCGTGCTCGGATTTATATCAAATCTCTCTATTCCAGAAATAATGGTTGGATATATCGGTCTTATGTTACTCAGTCTCCTCTATCTGAGTTTCTCTCTCTATATTTCCAGTAGAGTGGCAAGCCAAATAGCTTCTTTTTCCCTATCAGTCGTATTTCTATTTTTGATTACCGCACTTTCCTCGGACTTTCTCGCAAACATACTGCCTAAGATGGTACAGGATATCCTCATACTCGGCAGTCCGCTTTTGCATCTAGAGAATTTTACGAAGGGCGTTATTGATTTGCGATCTTTAAGTTATTTCCTTTTTCTGATTATTTTATTTTTTGAATTGACCGTTAAGGAGTTACAAAAAAGGACTTAATATGAATTATATTCGAAAAGCTCCCCTATCCGTGTTGTTATTTATCTTTTTTGTCACAACGTTTATTCTTTTTTCATTTCTTCCTGTCCGTCTTGATTTTTCAAAAGGTGGAGCGTATACGCTTTCTCCCGCAACAAAAAAAACAATCCGCTCTATTAATAAGTTGGTTGAAATCACTCTCTATATCTCGACAGATTTACCGACAAAAATAATTCCTCTGAAAACCGATGTGATTGAACTGCTTCAGGAATATAGAAGGTCGGGTAAAAATATAAAAGTCACCGTTATTGACCCAAAAAAAGATTCTAAAATTGCAGAAAAAATAAAGCAACAAGGAATACCGGAACTACAGTTCTCTCAATTGGAACAAAACAAATATCAGACTTCCTCATTTTATTTTGGTATTGTCCTCTCCTCCAACGACAAAAGGGAGGTTATTCCTCAAGTGAGTGATTATCAAAATCTTGAATATAATCTAACTTCTGCAATCTATCGCTTAACGCGTACTGAAATGGCAAAAGTTGGAATCGTGGGTGAGGGAGAAGCTAATTACGGACAGCAGGATCCGCTCAACTCCCTTAAGAATGTCTTGTCCCAACAATACACAGTTGAGTCTGTCGATTTATCAACGATCAAGGAAGAGGATGCGAAGACCTTCATCAAGGCCTTTGCCACCATCATCGTATTGGATAAAGGAACTACACAATATCCATCCGAACAAATCCAACTCTTGAAGAAGTTCTATGAATCGGGAAAAAATGTCCTTGTTTTTGCAGATGGTATTAAGATCGATGAACGATCATTAAGCATCACGCCAGCAGACCATAATCTCAATGAGTTAACGGCAACTTATGGAGCACATATTGATTATAACGCGGTGCTTTCTACATCCGCAGAATATGTTAATTTCGGAAATGCGACATCGCAATTCCTTGCCCCTTATCCATTTTGGATACGATCTAATTTATTCAATAAAAAGTCAGGATTATTCGCGAATATCCAATTTGTAACCTTCCCTTGGTCCTCTTCCCTTTCTTTAAAGAAAACAAATAAAATTGCGATTACGCCGCTTATTGTTACTTCTAAAAAATCATGGATACAAAAAGACACATTTTCCCTTAGTCCAAATACAATTCCTCAACCAATTCAAAGGGATTTAAAGGAATTTGTACTGGGTGCAATGCTGAAGAATAATAAAGGGGGGGAGATGATTGTTATATCCTCATCGCGATTCCCACTTGAACAATATATAAGTCGTGGTGGCGGCAACTTGGATTTTATCCTTAATGCGATTGATACATTTAGTTCTAATGGCGCGTTAAGTGGTATTCGTTCAAGAATAGTATCATTCTATCCGTTACCTGACTTGTCTGATTCACAAAAGGATATCTATAAATACATGGCAATCCTTCTGTTCCCGTTGCTGTGGGGAATATATGGGGTAATACGGTTGATGAAGAGAAAATAAACCACCGTCATTCTGGTAAGCGATAACTGTGAGCGCATCCAGAATCGGGGCAGTAGACTCTGGACAAGCCAGAGTGACGAATTATTCTATATACTCACATATCTGGCAGATTTTGTACTTCCTATTTTTTTGATGAGATTTTTCTTGACCAAATCTTGTACGTCGCGAAGCACTGAATCCTCTGAAATTTCCGGAAAGATTGTCTTGAAGGCCTTGTTTTGCAGATAACCAACTTCTTGCATATACTCGATAATCTTTATTTGTCTTTCTGTGAGAAATATTTGCTGCCCACCCATTTTATCTTTTAATTTTACGTCTTTTGAAAGTTTCTGAATTTTTTCCTTAATACGGGTGAATTCCACCGAGGCACCAAAACTAAAATATTCAAGCCATGCTGTCAAGTTCCCCGCTGTTGCTTTTTGTAAATGCTCATAATAAGAAATTGCATCTTTATCAAAATATTCTTCAAGAGAAAAAAAGCGGCGTATATCATATCCGCCAAGGAGAAGCACGAGGGAAGCAAGTACTCTTCCCACTCTTCCATTTCCATCGATAAAGGGATGGATGCGGACAAATTCATGATGTACTATTCCTGCTTTTAATATGGAATGAATGTTGCGTGTTTCATCTTTGTTTATCCAATAGACAAACTCTTTCATAAGAAATGGAACTTCTAGGGGGGTTGGAGGCTTAAAGGTGATTTCTCCTGTGGCGGAATTGCGGATAACAACCTGTTTTAATCTGTAAATCCCTGCTTGTTCCTGGGAGAGGGTTTTTTCGGTCGTTATCCGATGAACTTTGAGAATAAGTTGTTCAGTGATCTTATCTATTTTTCTTGTCGCTTCATCATCAATAAGTTCCACTACTTTTCGATAATTTATTATTTCCTGAATATCCCGAGGACGAGCTGCGATTGTTTTACCCATCAGTACTTCCTTCGCTTCTTCCTTCTGCAACATGTTCCCCTCAATATGGGTTCCGTGATATGCGGCTCGAACAATCGCATCTTCCTTAAACTGCTTTTCCCACAGGGGAAGGAGAGGTGCGTTTCGTATCACTTCTTCAGCAGCCTCAACTTTTGAGATATTGGTGAGGATTTGATTGGTGATGGTAAATGTGGGGTTAAACATACCTTATTTTCCAAATCGCCTTTTACGTAATATGTAATCGGCAATAGATTTTTCAAAATCCTCAGGAGTGAAGTCTGGAAACATTTTTTCACTGAAAGCAAATTCCGCATACGTTGACTGAAGAGGAAGGAATCCTGACATTCGTAGTTCTCCACTCGTTCTAATCATAAGGTCTACATATTGCTGGGGAAGAGTGGCGGTATCCAGACAGGAGAATAATGAATCATGATCTACTACGTTTGACAGCTTTACCATTTTTCCAACAGCCCTCAGTATTTCGTCTTCACCACCATAGTCAATTCCAATGCACAAAAAATATTTTTTGTTATTTTCCGTGATTTTTTCTGCTTCCATAATTTTTTTTAACAATTTGGACGGTATTCTATCTTTTCTTCCTATGTGTATAAGGCGTGTATTGTTTTCTTGAGCATCTTTTACATGTTTTCCTATCATTAGCTCATATAGGTGCATGAGGTAACCAACCTCTTCAGTCGTTCGTTTCCAATTCTCAGTTGAAAAAGCCCAAAGAGTAACAATTTTTATGCCCATATCTCTTGCTTTTTTAACTAGTTCATATGCCCTATCAAATCCCCTTCTATGGCCCTCAAGTGTGGGAAGACTCCGTTTTCTGGCCCATCTTCTATTTCCATCAGGAATTATTGCGATATGTATTGGAAGATTTTTCTTTTCCATATGGATTAATTATACCGAACATTTTCCGCAAACTTGACTGAATCTGTAAAATTCAGTATAGTTCATATATGAACATCGTTCGTTCCGTTTATGCTGAAGTTGATTTCGGCAATAAAGATTTAAATCCTGTTGCAAAATTTGACTCCATTACCTCTTTAGTAAACCTTATAGTACCTATCATGATGATAATTGGAGGGATTATTACTCTTACAATGCTTCTTCTTGGCGCGTATAAATATCTTACGAGTGAAGGTAATCCAGAAAAAATATCCAAGGCTCAATCGGTTCTCATATATGCCATTATAGGATTATTCTTGATTGTTGCTAGTTTCGTTCTTACAAAGATTATCGGATTTGTATTAAAAGTTGATATGCCCCTATGAAATATTTATCCGCGATTGATACGTCAGGAGTTATTGGAACAATCAATTCTCCCGTTGATGATCCACTCTATAAGGGAGATGTCAATACTGCACTTGGTAATCTTATCTCAACTGGTCTTCAATTGTTTTTTTTTGTTGCCGCACTCGCTACGCTTATTTACTTATTACTGGGAGCGTTTGAATGGGTAACTTCCTCCGGTGAAAAGGAAAAATTGACCAAAGCCCAAAATAAAATCCAAGCGGCGGTTGTTGGTCTTATCTTGATTGTTGTTGTGGTGGTGGTATTTAATGTGATAATGGGTACTGTACTGGGAGGGAAATTTGGTATTCAAGATGGTCTCCAATTTAAGCTTCCTTCGATAGATACGCAGACAAGTCCTTAATATTTCACAACCACTTGATTCGTTTTAAACTTTCAATGGAAGAGGGTGTTATGGGGGAGATATTCTTTATTTCATCTTGCGAGAAATAATGAACCGATTCCACTTCATCTGACGGAAAGGTAAAGGCCCCATCATATATTCCCATAAATACTGCTATCATTTCTGTTTCTTTTTCTGCACGAGCAATAAAAGTATCCTTTCTTTTTAGAGAAATTCCCTCCACTCCCATCTCTTCTTTAAGTTCCCGATGAGCGGTTTCTTCATAGCTTTCTCCCTTACTCACATGTCCACTTGCTGTTACACAATAATATCCAGGATATAAATCTTTTTGACTGCTTCTTTTCTGCATTGCAATTTTCCCTTCTTTATTAAAGAGAATAACGTCAACTGCTCGATGGATAAGCGATTTGTCATGGTGACACTGATATCGTGTCTTATACCCTATCAGGGTATCTTTTTCATCCACCACAATAAATTGCTCGTCCTGTGTGTCTTTCATATTTATCATTTCCTTGCCTCTTCTCTCACTAAACCTGTGTAGTTGGGAATAAAAGGTATAACAGAAATGTTTTTTTGGTTTAAAACTTTCCTCATCCCTTCCAAATCTTCATAATAAAAAAGTACGTACCCTGATAAACCTTTATACCCTCCACCTCCCGTAACTTTTCCTTTACCTACTTTATTTAAAAGGGTAAGTAATTTTTTTGTTGATGAAGAAACAACTCCTATTTGCTCCAATAGCTCTTGATTATGTTGTATGTTTTCCTTAAATAAAAGTGTATCTTCCTTCATTATGGAAATAATGAGGCGTTTTGTTGTTTTCTCCATATCATTCATTATGTACTCCATTTTTACTCCTTTTGTATTAAACAGTTGTCCTACTTTTTGAACCATCTCCCCTGTTGTTTCTACAGGTTTATCCGTGTCAATGAGGACGAGAGAGTCGATAAAATGTTTTGGAAGTTTCACGGGGAGACTGCTGATTGTTTTCAGGAACTCAAATTCCTTCCGATAATAGATAAGTCCCCCCATAATGGAGGTTGAGGTGTCAACCCCAGAAGAATTTTTATGGAAATATTTCTCCATCTGATAGGCACATATGTTTATCTCTTCTTTACTCCATTCATCTCCCGTAAATAATTCCAAAAGCCCCGCAGAGATAACCGCACAATATGCGGCTGATGATCCCAAGCCTCGCCCAATCGGAATTGCTGATTCTATGGAATACATGTATCCAATTTTTTTCTTTTTTATTTGTTTTTTTTGAAGAAAATCCATGACTGATTTTTCCAAAATAGGCATAATTGTATCTTTATATTCTGTTTTTTCTGCAGGAGTAAACGTTATGGTGAGCCGTTTATCTATTGCGCATACAAGTGCAGGTTTTCCATACACAACCGCATGTTCTCCTGAGAGAAATATTCTTCCAGGAGCGGAATAAGATATGGATTCTATTTTCATATAGACATTTGTATACGTTCAATATCTTCTTTATATCCTTTTTCAATAAGTATTTTTTTTATTTCCTCGATAAAAATAGGGAGCATGTCATTTTCTTTTGTAACTCGTATCACTTTTCCTTGTCTCATTATCGCGGCTTGCCCCTTCCCTCCGCACAGCCCAATATCAGCAAAACTTGCTTCACCTGGTCCATTAACGACACAACCCATGACCGCCACTTTAATGGGGGCTTTTACTTTTTTTAGCATTTTTTCTACCTTTGCAGCCAACCCAATAAGGTCTATTTCCGTCCTTCCACAAGTTGGACAGGATATTATTTCGACACCCTTCTGTCTCAGTTTCAGGGACTTCAGTATTTCCCATCCTACTCGTACTTGTTCCTGGGGTTCTCCACTGATGGATACTCGGATAGTGTCCCCAATCCCCTCGGACAAAATAGAGCCAATTCCCACTGCACTTTTTATGCTCCCACTCCAGACTGGGCCTGCCTCGGTAATTCCAACATGAAGCGGATAGTTAAATCGCTGTGCAAATAATATATGTGCTTCTTTTGTTAAATTTATATCAGAACCTTTTAATGAAACGACGATATCATGAAACTTCATATCTTCAAGAATTTTTATATGTCTTGTTGCGGACTCAAGCATTACTCGCGGTATTCCAAACTTTCCGTATTCAGCAAATAAGTCTTTTTCAAGAGAGCCCATATTTACTCCAATCCGAATAGGGATATTTTTTTCCTTACATGCCTTCACTACTGCTTCTACTTTGTCTTTTCCGCCAATATTACCAGGGTTTATTCGCACCTTATCTACTCCTTGTTTAATCGCTTCAAGAGCAAAGAGATATTGAAAATGAATATCAACAACAAGAGGAATATGAATCGCTTTCTTGATTTCCCCTAAGGCTTTTGCGGAGGCCATATCAGGAGCGGTAACTCTTATTATCTCGCAGCCAGCCTCTTCCAGTGAAAGTATTTGTTTAATCGTGCCTTCTATATCTGTTGTTCTCGTCTGAGTCATGGATTGAACTCTTACAGGATTCCCCCCACCGATTTTAATATTACCGATAGTGACTACTTTCGTTTCACTTCGCTTTGTTATTTTGTATGTGTCCATATGATGTTTTTATACTTAATTTGTAAATTGATAAATGCCTTTTCCGCTGATTGTTTTGTGAGGTAAAACCCAACTATTGTTAAGCCTGAACCCGCAATAAGCTCGTGTAGAGAGCCACTACTTTTCAGATCTTTTTTTATATTTTCTAATGTTGGATATAATTCTGCAATGATTTTTTCAAAATCATTATGAACAGAGTTTATTATATCCTTTTTTTTCTTGTGAACTATTCCATCCTTGAGGGTATTAAGCTTATCTAAACTTAATCCTATTGTACTTGTATTTATATTTTTATACATCCAAGCCGTAGAGGGTTTTGAAGTAGGGGGTGTTATGAGAACTGCCCATAGTTTAGGGAGGCTAGCTGAAAGTTTGACGACACTCTCCCCTTTGCTAAGTACTTCACACAGACCACCTTGCATGAAATAAAATATGTCACTCCCCAACGAATCGATGATCCCTTTTTGCTGGGATGGTGTAATGGTAACATCCCATAATTTGAGAAGTCCCCTTATTGTTGCCGCAGCATCGCTACTTCCCCCTCCCAAACCAGCCTTGATGGGAATCCTTTTTCGCAAGGTTATTTTTACCCCCAGTTTGGCGTTGTTAATTTCTTTTTTGAGTAATAAAGCGGCTTTATAAACTAGATTCTCATCATTAGATAATTCTTCATTATCACATGTCAAAGTTATCCTTCCCTCTTGTTTTTCCAAAGAGAGGTCATCGTGCAACTCCAACTCACAGTTGATGAAATGTATAGGATAATAACCCGTCTCTTTTTTAAATTTTAAATCGGGGAAAATATGCAGGTTTAGATTCAATTTCGCATGTGCCCTTTCTTTAATCATTCTATATTCTCATTAAACTTACTATACTAGTGCAGCGGATACCTTTTCCCTCCGAAAATGAAGTGAGGCCATTCCCACTCATTATTGAGATACCTATGCGGACTTTATCAAGGGAGAGAAGGGATGAAAGTGATTCTACAATACGAGAGCAGTGTCTCTCAAGAGGAGGCTTTCCCGCTTCAAGTGAAATTGAGATATTATTGATCTTATATCCTGCTTTTGTTATTTGAGCGTAGGCAATTGATAGATATTCCTTGCTATCTTCAATCCCTTTTTTGCAGAGAGGTCCGGCATAGACATCGAATGATCCTTTGCCGATAGCAGTATTGAGGGCATTGCACAGGCTGTGAATTATCATGTCCCCGTCCGAATTTGCGATAACTTCAATATATTCATCGACAACAATTCCTCCTAGTGTAAGTGGTTTTTTTACTTTTTCTTTGTGAATAACTATTTTATGGCTATCTTTGCCTAATCCTATTCGAAACATATTATTATGTATTAACTTCCAATATTTTTTCTGCAATATATATATCTTTTGGATAAGTAATTTTAATATTTATATCATCTCCCGGAACAATATATATTTTTTTCTTGGAAAATCGTGCGACAAGCTCACTATCATCTGTGGGAGTAAAATACTGGGCGGTAACAGCTGCTTCAATTGAATTTAATATAAGCGAACGCTCAAATCCTTGTGGTGTTTGTGCGATCCACGTTTCTCTTCTTGGAAGAGTATATTCTATAAATCCTTTGCTTCCAACCTTTACAGTTGCTATCGGATTGACTGCAGTCATGACCGCTCCATATTGTATTGTTTTTGAAATTACTTTATCAATAAGCGAAACTGGCGTAAATGGACGACACCCATCATGAGTTATGATTATTGAACCTGTTGAAGCATTTATCCCATTTAAGAGCGATTCTATTCTTTCTTTACCACCTATAACTATTTTTATGACGACTTTTAGATCCTTTGCGACTTCCTCAAAAGCAACTTGATCTTCTTCCTTTGCAACCACCACAATCTCATCGATACACTTTGATTGAGTAAACCGACTCAAGGTATGCCATAAAACAGCTTTACCATTAATGGGCATCAGTATTTTGTGCTTCCCTATTCTTGTCCCATTACCCGCAGCTGTTAAAATTGCAGAAACCTTGTCTTTCATACTATTTTATTAATAATTTTTCTTGCATATTCTTGCCCCCATTTTTCTGCTGATATAATCCCTTCTAGGGAGGGATCATTTATTACTCTATGAGCTTTCATTGTTTTTTTGATTACGAGTGGAATATCAGTAAATGATATTTTTTTGGCTAAGAAAGCTTCTATAGCTAATTCATCAGCTCCGTGTAAAACGGCAGGCATTGTCCCTCCGTGTTTTATAGCATCAAACCCCAATTGTAAACCAGGAAACTTATCATATGGTGGCTCCTCAAAACTGAGGGTCTTGTTTATAATATCGATACCTTGCGTTATACGCATTTTTCTTCTTTCAGGATAAAATAAGGCATATTGAACATACCGCTTCATGTCGGGTGTCCCCATCTCAGAGATAATACTTCCATCTATAAACTCAACCATCGAGTGACAAATATATTCTGGATGTACTACAATATGTATTTTAGTCGGTTCAATATCAAAAAGCCATCTTGCCTCAATAACTTCAAAACTCTTGTTTAGACAAGTTGCACTATCAATCGTAATCTTGTCTCCCATTTTCCATACCTGTCTATTTGTAATCTGTTCAAGAGTTACTGATGACAATTCATCCTTTTTCATTTTGGCAATTAGTCCTTTCCCCATTGTTAATATAAGTTTTTTTACTTCTTTTTTTTCACCTGAACGCAGACATTGAAATAAGGCAGAATGTTCTGAATCAATTGGAATAATAGTAACTTTATACTTTTTGGCCTCTTTCATTACCAACTCACCTGCAACCACTAATACTTCTTTTGTTGCTATCGCAACATCTTTTCCGCTTCTAATAGCAGTCAATGTGGGAAGAAGCCCTGATAAACCCACTACTGCAACAACAACTAAATCGGCCCCACTAGTAGTTACCACTTTCGTTAAGTCCTTTTCTCCTGTTCCTGTCACTTTTGGCTTGAACTCCGCAGTTTGTTCTTTTAAAAGAGCGACATTTGTATTTGTAGATAATCCTACGATATTAAAATCGTTTGGGAATGCTCTCACAATATCCAAAACTCCTCTCCCAATTGTCCCCGTCGACCCCAGTACTGCGATTTTTTTCATGTATTATTCTCCAATAATTTGAAATGTTACTATGCGTGGTCTTGCACAATCTAGTTCAATAAGGAAAATACGCTGGAAAGTTCCAAGGGCAAGTTTACCCTCTATTATCGGAGTATGTTCACTTGTCCCCCCCATAAGTAAGTGAAGTATATGGGAATGTGCATTTAGACAGTCCGATGCCCCAGGTTCACAAACAAGATTTTCTGTACGGATTGTCAAATCATTGTGTTGATAATATTTATCGGATGGTACTAATTGCTTGGCGAACAATTCAAAATCTTTCGTTATTCCTTTTTCCCTTTCATTTATGCGTATAGCTGCGGTCGTATGATTGATAAATACAGTAAGAAAACCATTCGTAATATTGTTTTCCTTTGCAAAGGTAGCAGCGTCTTCTGTAATATCAATAAAGTCAATAAATTTTTTTGTTTGGTATTTTATTTTTTTCACATGGTGTTTCATAGATTTTTTGGTAATGGAAAAATAATAGACTCCTTAATAGTTGTGATTTCTTCAACAACTGTTTTTTTATTTGATAAATAATTAATAACTTCGTCTATAAGTTCATCAGGTGCAGAAGCGCCTGCAGTGACCCCGACTATTGATTTTCCCTCTAGCCATTTTGGATCAATCTCCGTTTTATCATTAATAAGATACGCTTCAATTCCTTGTTTCACAGCTACGTCTCGTAGTTTATTGCTATTTGAACTTGTTTTTGAGCCTACTACAAATATTATTTCGGTTTTTTTTGCTAATTCTTTAACTGCATTTTGACGATTTTGAGTTGCATAACAGATATCAAAGGCAGGAGGAAGTATTGCATGTGGATATTTTTTTCGAATCTCATCAACTATCAGTTTGGTGTCGTCCATACTCAAAGTTGTTTGTGTTAGTACTATTATCTCCCTGCCGACAGATACTTTAAGATTGTCTGCATCCCTTAGAGAGTCAATTAACATAATTGAATCTTTTGGAACCTCCCCCATAACCCCAATAGCTTCTGGATGATTTTTATGCCCCACGTAGACGATGTAATATCCTTCATTTGCATATCTTTTCGCTTCCAAATGAACCTTAGTTACCAAGGGACATGTCGCATCATAAACCGTAAGGTTTCGCTCCTTCGCCAGATTATATAATTCAGGAGAACTCCCATGTGCACTAAATACGATAACTGATCCTTGAGGAACTTCTTCAATTTGTTCAATGAATATAACACCTTTTTTTTCAAAACCTTTAATAATATGGTCGTTATGTACGATATGGTGACGTACATATATGGGTTTTTCGTGTTTTTTTAGCACAGCATTAACGATCTCAATGGCACGACTTACTCCAGCACAAAATCCCCGTGGTGAGGCTAAATATATATTCGTTATATTCATACCTTATTGAGTCGGTGGGGAAAGGTGAAATCATTCAGACAAACGGAACTCGAGAAATACCATTATTGTAGAGAAACAGCCACAAAGGAATGGAAAGTACAAGATAAATCAACATGTAGTAAATGACACGATATAAATGCACTCGCAAAGAGAAACGAATACTGAGATAAACAAGGATCAATTTCCATAGTAACAAACTCACTGAAAGGGCTATATAAAAAATACTGAATGATTTTCCTAAAAATGAAGTTGTCCGAGGGGGAGGAATCAAAAAATAAAACAATAATGTAGTATAAAACCATATAAGGGTGGGAAGTAACGTGTAAGTCCATGTCATAAACATTCTGTTTAGCCGCTCCCGAAATAACCCACCTGCTGGCAGTAAGGATAAAAATAAAATACTCGTAACAAAAAGGCCTAGTGCACCCAACAATCCATTGATCCAAAAACGAACTGCATTGGTAATGAGAAAGTAAACTATCGTCAAAATATATATCCATACCAATTCTCCCCATGAGCTTTCCAAGCTTATCTTCCTCATTGTGGCGTACGGGGTTAATATAAGACCAATGGCCCGGCGAAGGAACAGGATGAATGAGACTGTGTCAGAAACCATATTGAAGGAGTGAAACAAGGCGCACTGCTAACAATCCAAATACATAGACGATAAGAGTCGCTCCTATAAAGGAAAGAGGGACCAAGAATATAAAAGGGGCATTCTTAAAGAAGATATTTATCTTTCTGTAAATAAAGGTAAGTAATGGAAACCCTAAGTCGTTCGGCTCTACGACATATATTTCCTTCAGATGTTTTTGTAACTGTCTTGTTTTTTGTTTCATGAATTAAGATCGGTGTACAGTTTTGAAAACTCTTTCCGCGCCCTAAACAGCATACTTTCTGCGGCTTTAAAGTTGATCGCAAGTTTTGATGCAATCTTCTTCACTGTAAATCCGTCTATATACTTGAGTCGTATAATAAGAGCATATTCATGCGGAAGATATTTAAATACCCGTTCCAGCATGTCAGTGATTTCATCTTTTTGAACTGTTTCGCTAAACAGTAAGGCGGCACACCTATTCACAATATTCTCAGGTAACGCAGAAAGAAAGATTTTTTTTATTCTTTTTCGCCTGATATGGTCGATTATCTTATATCGGGCAATAGTATAAATATATGCGGAAAAAGACTTTATTTCCTTGCTCTCGCGAATCCCTTCAATACATCCCATAAAGACATCCTGGACAATCTCTTCCGCAATACCCACGTCTTTGATCTGTCTGTTAATAAACTGAAATAACCGAAGGTAATATTTTTTGTATAAAAAAAGGAGCGCCCGTTCGTTTCCGAGCCTGATTTTGTTGATGATGTCTACCGTGACTTCTTCCCCGCTCATAAATCTATTCTGTATAATTTTGCGCCTTTTAGCAGATACGCCTTGTCATTATACACCTCCACATCCGACACCTGGCCTAAAAGCGAAGCTGTCACTTGTCTTTCGTATGTACCATCTCTTGTGGTGATATACAGGGCGTTGTTTTTTTTGTCCCATATGTAGAGTTCTTTTTGGTCGCTATGGGTTATTACTTTGGACACAGTAATGTTTTCTCCAGGAATTGTGAGTTTAAAATCATCCCGAAGGCCCGCGGTGTACTTGGTGACTGAATCTGAATTGGATACATAAACCGATATATCTATCGCAAACGTCGAACTTTTATCCATCTCGTTATAGGAACCCTTGAAATAGGAAACCCTATCACCATATCCATCCGTTGTTACTGAATATTTATACAGCGCATTGTTCCCTCCATCGATAAGATAGACATTACCGTTATATACCTGCATGGAGACAATATCACTCCATTGGGTTTCCTTCGAGATAACAATCTTGCTTTTTCCATCCTCATCAATACGAATTATCCCCTCACTTGGGTTTAATACAAAGGCGTTTTTTTCATATCCAGCAACCAACGAGTCTTCACTTACCTTGCCTGATAGCTTTCTCTTTTCTAGTGCTTTTTTTTCAAGTGCCAATATGTATATCTTCCCTTCTGGATTCAGTACGAATGCCTTGTCTTCGAATAAATACATTTTTGTTCCGGTCGCTCCCTTTTCTTCAATCCCAAAGTCATAGTGTTCTGGAGCGTCTTTGGACTCTCTCTTGAGAAGAGATGATTCTATATCTTTTATCTTCACTTCTAAAGTAGTGAGTTCTTCTTTTTTGTTCTGAGGGGAGGTTTTTTTAAGAGATGATAAGTTGTCTTTTGCTTCTTGGAGCAGTTGAAGTCCTTCGGAAACTGCATCTGTTTTGGTTCCTGCCTTTTCCAAAGTGGTTTCTATGAGTGATTTTTTTTCATCATAAGACTGTCCTTGCCCAATGCGTATACCCCCATTTTCGGTGACACTTCTTTTTACATTCCACCCAAAAAGACCGATACATATCAGAAGAATGAGCCCTATTATTATTTTCTTTCGCTTATCCATCGATAGTGCGGAATTCATTCCTGACTGGACCGACTCTCTCAGTTTCGCAATAAAATTTTCTTTCTGAGCTTCTTCTCCTTGTGCTATTTCCGTATGTGCCCCAAATGAAATAAAGAGGGCAACTGCCCCCGTATCGTCTTCTGTCCCAATCGTTTGCTTGATGTGTTCGGGAAAATCCCGTATCGTGAGGTGTTTATGAAGAAGAGATTTTATATGGGTGATTCCTTTCAGGGATTCGGTAAAAAAAGAGGTAGTAAATGTGAATATATCCTTTGAATGATACTTTCCTGAGGCGATATTATCGCCCTTTACAATCGTCTCAAACGATTTTCCCCGACTGATATATATTTCTCCAGTTCCCACGGTCTTGAGATACAGTAAGTTGTTTTTCTTGTATCCAAGGGCAATTGAAGTATCCATAGGAGTGTTGAGCCGTTTCAAGATACCGGTAACTGAAGCATCAAATCCTCCCAAACTATCAAACTGAGCAGCCCCAACTTCCGCCAAGGCACTCATGAGTTGCTCTCCCTGTTCGTTGGTAAACCCGTCAAATATTTCCACTACGCAAAAGAAGTTTTGTTCCGAAAGAAAGCCGGTAAAGCCATTTTTCTGTTCTTGACCTAAATATACTGAGTATTCTGTGTCCATACGTTACAAAAAGAAAATTGCTGCCAAAAATAAGAGGATACTGATAATAACCAGTATAAATGAAATCATCTGTATATATCCATTCCTTCGGGTTCGTACCGTTTTGCTGACCGATCTAACTTGTACATACATCTGGATGGTAAGAACGATAAAAAGAAACGAAAATACCGCTCCTCCTATTTGGATTATCCGTTGTACTGTGAATAATGTATTAAGAATTTCCATATTGTTTGAGAATATCCTCGATAATTTTTGCCGCACGGGCAGGGTGAGGGATCATGATAAACTCGCTATTGATCTCCGATCCTGCGGTTTGGATATAAATGCTTCCAAAATCAAAAATACCTGAAATAAACCCACTGGTTTTAACCGTAATATCCTCCACATGGGCAAGTTCTGTGCGAGTAATCTCCTTAAAGGTGAGGATATTGAAATCCACATCAATAATTTGCATGTTGGTTATCAATCCGATATTGAAATACCAATTCACTATTTGCATCCATAAATATACGAAAACAAAGAAGATAAAAAAAATATTTATGTACAAGACTGAGCGAACTGAAATAAGCTGTGAGATGACGAAATTAAGGAAGAAAATAAGGATAAAAAAGACTATAGTATTAAAAAATGCGGGGATAAGGGTCACGGGATGAGCTCGCATGCTCAAAAGCACTATTTCATCGTCTCTCTGACTATCAAACTGCACATTCGGCCGCACACAGAGAGAATGAAGCGTGGAATGACTTTCTTCAAGCTGTGGCATGTCTTTATTATACTAGATTATAGGAGAAGTTCCCAAAAAAAAATGTCCAGGCTACGACCTACTTTCCCTTTCGATTGGATCAAAAAGTATCATAGGCGCTGACTTGTTTCACGACCTTGTTCGGGATGGGAAAGGGTGGTACCAAATCGCTTCAATAACCAGGACAAGAGCAATTATAGCGAAGTGGTCATTTTTTTTCAACTGTAAACTCAATGTCCTTCGGCACCGCAAATCCTTCCCTTTTTACCTCTTTCACATTAGTGCACGACTCAAGAATGGCCCCCATATCGAAGGGAAGACTTTTTCCCATTTGTTTCGCAAGTGTGC
>Ga0210057_1002765_pt1 | contig 24811 bp, 25 predicted proteins | sample CryGeyCG2114_010_2_FD_183968 | JGI IMG/M metagenome (GOLD analysis project Ga0210057, IMG submission 183968) | Groundwater microbial communities from aquifer - Crystal Geyser CG10_big_fil_rev_8/21/14_0.10 (SPAdes) (version 2) | ecosystem: Environmental > Aquatic > Deep subsurface > Groundwater ...
TTATGACCGTATGCTGGGTGATTGACTAGCACTGCCTCTATTTGTCGCTTCACCTCCTCAATGTGTGCTCCTTTCTTTGTACCTCATAACATTATGAGGAATGAAAGACTACACGTCTAGTTTAGCGGGTACCGGTCAATAAAATTTCTCCCATTGATTTTGTAATACTTAGGATTCTATACCTTATTAAGAATGTTACAATATCTCAGTCTATGAAAATTAAGCGTTTATTATCACGACTAGTTCACAGATTACGACCCCTTTTCCCACAAGTAGTCGTCAACTATCTCTATCATTTCCCCCAGGCCTTTTTAGCAGCTCGTTTATACGACAATCCTTCTCAAGATCTAGAAATTATTGGAGTCACTGGTACCGATGGCAAAACTACTACCTCAACCTTGATCTATCACATCTTAAAAACAGCCAAAAAAAAGGTTGCTCTTATCTCCACGGTTGAAGTTAAAATTGGGAGAACTTCTATCAAAACAGGCTTTCACGTAACCTCTCCCAATCCCCTTGCACTCCAGGCTCTACTTAGGCGTATTCGCTCTCAAAAAATCCGTTATGTCGTTCTTGAGGTTACATCACACGCGCTAGATCAATTTAGAATTTACCCAATACGTCCAAAAATTGCAGTTCTGACCAATATTACTCACGAACACTTAGATTACCACGGGACATTAGAGAATTATCGTAACGCCAAACTCACATTATTCAAACATGCCAAACATGCCGTCATCAACAAAGATTTATCTATCTTTGCAGATATCAATGCGTGTCTTCCTAAGGTATTATTTTCAACATACTCATTGATCGCCGATTCTCAAATGAAGCCAGAAAAAGTAGAATATCTTGCCGATAAAACAATCTTTACATTGGGGAACATTACTTACACACTCCCTATGACTGGAGAGTACAACCTCTACAATGCACTTGCCGCCATCTCCGCTACTCTTTTACTAGATATTGCACCTTCCGATATCAAGCGGTCACTAGCTAGCTTCAAAGGAGTCAAAGGGAGATTAGAACAAATCGAGAATGCTCGTGGAATTCACGCCTGCGTCGATTTTGCGCATACTCCCAATGGTCTTAAGTCAGTCCTAAATAATCTCCGTTTTCACAAACAATCAAACGAAAAGCTTATTGTCGTTTTTGGTGCAGCTGGGTTACGAGACTCTACCAAGCGTCCGATGATGGGGAAGATCGCCTCCGTTTTAGCTGACAAAATAATCCTCACATCAGAAGATCCTCGGCTCGAAAGTCCGCAGACGATCGTCAAAGAAATCCTGGGCGGGATGCCTGTCAAAGTCCGCAAAGAAGTAATTGTCGAAATTGATCGTGGCAAAGCCATTGATATCGCCATTAATCAAGTGGCCAAACGTGGTGACTGGGTAGTAGTTTGTGGTAAAGGTCACGAAGAATCTATGAATCTAGATGGATTCACAGAAACTCCCTGGTCAGATCATGATTCACTTATATCTGCCTTGGAGAAAAAAACATGATTCAAAATACTGCAACTATTATCCTAGCCGCTGGGCGTGGTTCTCGTATGAAAGCTAAAAACAAAAATAAAGTCGCCTTCAAACTAGGTGGTCAGCCTATGATAGCTCATACAGTGAACCATCTCTTAGCTGCAGGAATTAAAGATATTATCACAGTTATCGGTTTCCAAGGAGATTCAGTTAAAAAGGCTCTCGGTACCAAAGTATCATATGTTACTCAGACGCAACAACTAGGTACTGGTGACGCCATCAAAACCGCCATCCCACTTATAACCCCGGGGGTTATAACTGTTCTAGCAATATCTGGTGATGACTCTGCTTTTTATCCGCCAGGTCTTTTTACCAAAATGATTACCAAAAAACAAAATCTAGGTTGCGACATTTTATTTCTAACTATTCACAAAGACGATCCTACTGGTCTTGGTCGAATTATCCGTGATCACAGAGGGAAAGTGGCAAGTATTGTAGAAGAAAAAGTCTCCACCGATGATCAAAAAAAAATCCAAGAGATTAACACCGGTTTCTATTGTTTCGACAGAGATTTTCTCTTCGAGTATATCGACAAAATCAAAAAAAATCCCGTTTCTGGCGAATACTATTTAACCGATCTCGTCGAGATTGCCATCGAGCATGGGAAAAAAGTCGAAACTTTCTTTGTCAAAGATGACTCTATTTGGCAAGGAGTCAATAATCGTTCAGACTTTGCAAAAGCCCAGGCAAAAATTAAAACTTAAATTATGTTAGACACTAGTAAAATTGTGGCAATAGGTGGAGGAACAGGCACATTTACTTTGTTAACAGGTCTTAAAAATTATCCAAAGCTCGAGATCTCAGCGATTGTCACGATGGCCGATGATGGAGGTAGTAATAGAGTTCTGAGAGATGAATTCGGTCTCCTCCCAACTAGTGGTATCCGTCAGGCAATGATCGCTCTTTCCAAAGACGTAACTCTACTTCGTCAGCTGTTCTCATACCGTTACTATCAGGGAACAGGTATTTCGGGTATGACCTTTGGTAATCTTTTTCTAGCCGCCGTTGCAGATATTTTAGGTTCCCAAAAAACCGCCATTGAAGAAACCAGTAAATTGTTAGGAGTACAGGGACACATTTTGCCAGTCAGCTACGAAAAAACCTCCTTGGTCGCGACCTATCAAGATGGCACTGAGGTCTTAGGTGAACATTATATTGATGTTAGTAACCGAAAAATTGCCAAACAAAAAATAGTTAATCTTCGCACCATCCCAAAGATCAAAATAGACAGCAATGCCAAAAAAGCGATTCAGCAAGCCGATATGATTATCATCGGTCCTGGTGATCTCTATACCAATACAATAGCCAATTTGGTAGTAAGTGGAGTCTCTGAGGCCATCGAAAACAGTATGGCCAAAGTAGTCTTTGTGATGAATCTTATGAGTAGAGCAGGTGAGACTTATGGTTACAAAGCCAGCGATTACCTCAGCGACCTTTCTCTTTATTTAGATCCAACTAGGATAAATTATGTAATTATGAACATTGAGACCTCACCATCCCCGTCAATTCTCAAAAAATATGCAGCTGAGGGGTCTTCGCCTGTGATCGATGATTTAGGTAATACCTGGTATAATGCGATAGTTGTGCGCGCCAGGATGAGAGCTAGTCACGCCTCAGAGAAAATAAAAGGTGATAAACTGGTGCGTAGTATGGTACGGCATGATCCAGATCTTCTCGTAAAAGCAATCCTCAAAATACTATGAAACAAGCATTTTTTATTGGTATTAAAGGTGTGGGGATGACGGCTCTGGCTCTGGTCATGCAAGACGCTGGTTGGTCTGTGTCTGGCAGCGACACGAGAGAATCATTCATCACCGACGATATCTTGACCAAGCGTCACTTAGAGGTTGATCCTCTAAGTAGTACTATCCCTATCAAAACAGATCTCATTGTTTACTCCGCAGCTTACGCCCCGCCCACCACGAACATCAAAACCCTCTCGCTAGCCGAGGCACTCGCCGATTTTGTCAAAGATCGCCAAGTCATCGCTGTCGCCGGAGTTGGCGGTAAGACTACCACTACCGCCATGCTCGCCGTGCTTTTTCACACCGCCGGCCTTGACGCTGGCTACTACGTCGGAACTGGCTCTATATCAGGGCTTGAGGCTCCAGGACACGCTGGCACAGATTCATATTTTGTGGTCGAAGCCGATGAGTATGCCATCAGCAAAACAGACAAACGTCCTAAGTTTGCTTTGCTAACTCCCAAGATACTTATCACTACCAACATCATTCACGATCATCCTGATATTTATCCCAGCGAGGTCGATACCATGAAGGCCTTTGCCGATCTGGTATCTTCGATTCCTCCAGGTGGTACCTGGATCTGTAATTCTTCTGACCTTATTACCACTCAAATACTTAGAGAAGTCTCCTCTAAGTGCCAAATCACTACCTACGGTGCCGACCATCCGCTCTACCCAAAGTTGGAGTTGTCAGTTTTTGGCGATCAAAACAAGCTCGACGCTCTCGCTGGAGTGTTTGCTGCTATGGAAGTTGGGCTCACTGAGACTGAAGCACTGCAATCTATCAAAGCCTACAAAGGGGCAGCGCGCCGCCAGGAGAGTCATGGCGTGGTTCAAGGTCGGTTGTTATATGATGATTATGGTCATCACCCCCGCGAGATCAAGCTTACAGTCAACTCATTTAAAGAAAACTTCCCCAACCGTCGTATCATCCTCGTCTTTGAATCTCACACTTATAGTCGTACCGAAGCTCTACTTGAGGAATTTACCAAATCCATTGCTATCGCTGATCTCTCGTTTATCATGCCCATCTTTGAGTCGGCTCGCGAAAAGGGTCAGCCACACACCGTGACTACAGAGTCGTTTGCCTCCCTTATTTCTGGTGCTACTGCTCTCACTTGGAATAATGCAGCTCAAACTATCTGGGCCGCCAGCAAACCCGGAGATCTAATCTTGACCATGGGTGCAGGTTTTGTCTACAAACTACACGATGAGTTTAAAAAATTATGAATTATACCTTTCTCATCCAAGCATTAGGTCGTGACAAGCTCAAATTTGACGAGCCACTTTCCCAACATACTTACTTCAAGCTTGGTGGGCCTGCGGATTTATTGTACGAAGCCAAAACAAGCAAGTATTTGATCCATGCAGCTCAGTCCGCGATCTTTTACAAGGTACCTTACTTTGTTCTTGGTGGAGGCTCCAACATTCTGATTACAGACTCCGGTTTTCGCGGTCTAATTATCAAAAACAAGTCTTCAGACCTAAAGTTAAAGGGTATTGCCGGTGGGGTAGCAAAAGGCAAAGTTGATCTTAAAGAAGCCATCGTCCAAGTCGACTCTGGTGTGCCAGCTAATCTCTTTATTAGATATACTTTAGATCAGGGTTTTGCAGGACTCGAAAATTTACTCGGTTTACCAGGGACTGTTGGCGGTGCTGTTTATAACAATTCTCACCACCTCGGACATTTGTTTGGTGACCATATTATCGAAGTGGATGCACTTAGTGTTGAGGGAAAGATCAAAAAATATACTCAAAAAGAATTAAAATTTGATTATGATTATAGTATTTTTCACAAGACCAAAGAAGTTATTCTTTCAACGACTTTTCAGCTCAAAAGACAAGATAAAAATCTTCTTTGGCAAATAGCCAATAATGCTGTGAAAAGGCGTGCAACTACTCAACCACTTGGGATTCCTAGTTCAGGTTGTATTTTCAAAAATATTCCGCTGGCTGACCAAATGCGTCTCGGATTATCATCTCCCTCTGTTGGTTACCTTATCGACAAGGCAGGGCTCAAAGGTACTCGCGTTGGCGGTGCTTTTGTCTCCGATACTCATGCCAATTTCATTGTGAATGATAAAACAGCAACTACAAAAGATGTGTTAGATTTAATTATCCTTATCAAAGCAAAAATTAAAACCAAATTTGGTGTAAATTTAACGGAAGAAGTAATTATCATATGACGTCTTTTAAAATTATTGGGGGTACTCCGCTTATAGGTGCAGTTCGACTAGGTGGAGCCAAAAACGCCAGTTTCAAACTCATGATCGCCGCAGCTTGTGGTGTAGGAGAATCTCGCCTGCTCAACATGAGCAAAATTGGCGACGTTGACGTCACCTACAAAACGCTCGAGGCGATTGGTGTCAAATGCACTCGACCAGGAGACAATACGGTATATCTCGTTGGCAACGGTTTATCGACTGACACTATTCCTAGTTTCACGGGTGAAAAAACTCGCGCCGCCACTCTCTTCGCCGGCCTCCTCCTAAATAAAAAAGGTCGTGCCATTATCCCTCAGCCTGGGGGATGCGCCCTAGGAGAACGTTCTATCGAGCGTCACCTCGCTGGCTTTCGTGCTATGGGAGCGACAGTCCTATGTAATGATCAAGGTATTGAAATGTCCGCTCAAGATGGTCTCCACGGGGCAACTTATCGATTCTCCAAAAAATCCCACACGGGCACCGAAGCACTTATCATCGCCGGAGTTTTGGCCAAGGGAAAAACAGTAATCGAAAACAGTGCCCACGAACCCGAAATAGATGATTTAATCGAGTTTTTCAATAAAATGGGAGGCTCAGTCATAAGAGATCACGACTCCATCATTATCGAGGGTGTCGACACTCTCCACGGCGCTACTCATCATGTCATGCCAGACAGGAACGAAGCCGTCTCCTACGCCACCATGGCCATTGCTACCCGTGGTGACATTATTGTCGAAGGAGCGCTCAGTGCTCACCTCACTTCCTTCCTCGCTAAGCTTGATGAGATTGGCGGCAAATACGAAATTTCTCCCTACGGTATCCGTTTTTTCTACGACAAACCGTTGGCAGCAACCGATTTAACCACTGCTCCCGAGCCTGGTTTTATGACCGACTGGCAGCCTCTCTGGACAACCATGATGACCCAGGCAAAAGGCGTTTCCCAGGTTGTCGAGGCTGTCACCCAGCATCGTTTAGCTTTTACCACTCAACTAAACCAAATGGGCGCCAAAATAGAGTATTTTGATCCAGCACCCTCTGACCCGTCCGTATTTTATGAGTTTAATATACCCGAGACGACTCCCTATCCCCACGCAGTCAGAGTCACAGGTTCAACTCCCCTTCATGGCATCAATATAACAGTTCCAGATCTACGTGGTGGGGCTACCTTGGTTATGGCCGCCATTATAGCCTCAGGTCAGTCAACCATTCACAATGTAGAGCTCATCGATCGTGGTTACGAGCGCTTCGACGAACATCTGCAAAATTTATCTGCAAACATAGAGAGGATTGAGTAGTCATCTCTAGCGAACCTGTCCTGAGCGAAGTCGAAGGAGTCGAGAGATCTAGATTTTTCCACTTCGGTCGAAATGACGTATACTATTCATATGCACCACACAATCTCGTTTCAAAACGCCTTCCGCGGTATCTGGACGGCGATCATCACCCAGACAAATATTCGTATTCATTTTATTATTGGCTCGTTTGTTCTCTCTGCAGCAGTATACTTTCATCTTACTTTTGATAAACTAATCGATCTAATTATTGCGATCTCCCTTGTCATGACAGCGGAGATGGTCAACACGGCCATAGAGTTCATATCGGATGCCGTCACGTTCGAATATGATGAGAACATCAAAAGAGCAAAGGATATTGCAGCAGGAGCTGTACTAATGTCAGCTATTTTTGCAGTATTTATCGGACTTATGATCTTCCTCCCAGAAATATTATGAACAATTTACTAGGATTTTTATTATTCTCTTTTACTATAAACTCTGCACTCATTGTACCCTTTATCAATTTGCTCTATCAGTTAAAATTCCAGCGCCCAGGACGTGGAACTACCGATTTTATGGGTACAGCTAACTCAGTTTTCAACAAATTACACAGAAAGAAAACTGGTATTCCGGTAGGTGGGGGTCTGTTGATTATCGTCGCCACCACCATTCTTTTTACAGGCATCATGGGCATGTTGCGTCTCGTGGGAGCCGATATTCAGAGTGTCTACAATTATCGACAAGAAATAAACGTTATTTTTGCAACTTTTATTTTATTTGGGCTACTTGGACTTTATGATGATATCATCAAGTTTTTTGGTAAAACTACCAATCTCGTAGGCATTTCCTGGCGATTCAAATTTATTGTGCAAGTGATTATTGGACTTGGTATTGGGCGCTATCTGTATCAGACAATGGGGATCAGCATTATCAATATTCCATATTTTGGCGTTTTTGATCTGGGTCCATTCTTTGTCCCATTTTCCGCCTTTATTATTGTCGCATTTAGTAATGCGGTCAATGTTACGGATGGTTTAGATGGATTGTCAGGTGGTCTCTTAATGATTACTTTGTTTGCCCTGATCATCTTAGCTACAAGCATTTTAGATACTCCTATCACTCTCTTTATCGCACTTTGGCTAGGTGGGATCTTGGCTTTTCTTTATTTTAATACTTACCCAGCTCGTATCACTATGGGAGATGTCGGCGCATTATCATTTGGAGCAACACTTGCCGTCATAGGGCTCATGCTCGGCAAGATAATTGCAGTCACAATTATTGGCGGTCTGTTTGTGATTGAAATCGCCTCAAGCTCGATCCAGATGTTTGGCAAACGTTTCCTTGGTCATCGTCTCTTACCTCTCTCTCCAGTTCATCTCTGGCTTCAGTCAATTGGTTGGGAAGAGACAAAAATCGTCAGTCGTGCGTGGCTTGCTGGCATCATCTTGGCATTATTTGGTTTGTGGCTAGCATTTTTATAATGATTTCAACTCAACCCATTATTGTTTTTGATTCAGGCATTGGAGGTCTAAGTATATACAGACCTCTTCAGGTAAATCTACCAAGAGCCAATATCCTCTATATTGCAGATAGTGTCAATTTCCCCTATGGTGACAAATCCTCAGACTGGCTATTAAATAGATTTCAGGAGTTGAGTGTCAAATTTTCACTACTTAATCCATCGCTTGTCGTTTTAGCCTGTAACTCTGCAACTACAAATATTATCGGGCAGTTACGCTCTACCTTGTCCTGTCCGGTAGTAGGGGTAGAACCAGTGATCAAGCCCTTATCTGCTTATCGATCCTCTCTTGCTATCATGACTCGCTCTTCTGCAGAATCACTCACTACTGCCAAACTTCTCAAGCTTTACGGTTCTCATGTGCGTATTCATGTTCCTAGAGATCTGGCGAAAGCTATAGAGTTCAACGATTATAAACAAGTGAAAAAAAATATTCATGAGATCAAAAAAATAGTACAAAAATATCATGTTGAAGCCATCGGGCTATCTTGCACACATTATCCACTCATTCTCACAGATCTTCACAAAGCTATGCCCGATGTGGTATTTATTGATCCCTCAGACGCTGTAGTTAAAGAAGTAATGAGAGTGTTAGCATTAAGTAAGTAATCTTTTCATTATGAATACATTTGCAAATGAAATTCGTGGGAAAAAAGTATTAGTTTTTGGCTTAGGCAGGCAGGGTGGTGGAGCTGGAGATCTATTATGGTTAAAGCATCATGGAGCAATTGTCCGTGCGTCGGACAAAGATTTGAGTTTAGTACCAGAAGGTCAGACCCGTGAGCAAATCGACTGGGCAGAAATCATTATCAAAAATCCTGGTGTTCCCGACAATCATGAACTTATTATCTATGCCAAATTACTCGGCAAACCAATTTTAACGAGTATCGCAATTTTTGTGAAATATTGTGGGATCAAAACTCTCGGAGTGACTGGCACAAGAGGCAAAACCACCACTGTTGCTTTAATTACTACTTTACTTGAACAAGTTTTTCCTGGGAATATAGTTACTGGAGGCAATATTGCTGGGACTTCATGTCTAGCACTTCTTGATCAGTGTTTAGACAAAAAATATGCTGTGCTCGAACTCTCTTCATTCCAACTCCACAATTTTCACGAGTTAAAAATTAGTCCAAACTATGCTATCTTGACCAATATTTACCCCGATCACTTAAACAGGTATCCGGATATGGAGAGCTATCAAAAAGACAAAGAAGCTATTTATCTGTATCAAAAACCTGGCGACGTCTTCATTAAATTTCCTAACCCAGCTACTGTGCGTGACTGGGAAACTTCCCTACCTGGACTTCACAATAAAGCCAATATTGCTGGCATGTTTGCCATAGGTCAAGCACTAGGGATAACAGAAACTATTTGTAGAAAAGTAGCCAAAGATTTTCCAGGTTTACCCTTCAGGCAAGAGAAAATCTGCGAATCAAATGGGATCAGCTATATCAATGACACAACTTCAACTACTCCAGTAGCTGCACTCAAAGCTCTAGAAGCCGCCACAGGTCCAACCATTTGGATCACTGGCGGAGATAGTAAAAAATTACCTTTCAAAGATTTACTTACAGAAGTTAAAACTAACAAATTCCTCAAAAAAATCATCATTTTAGGCTCTAAGAATATTCCTGATTATGTAGAGGCCTTAAAAGATGTCGCTAGCGTCAAAATATTAGGCACAGTTTCTTCGATGGTCGATGCTGTGAATTTGGCCCGTAGCGTTGCAGTAGAAGGCGATACAATTCTTCTCTCACCAGGATTTGCCTCTTTTGATTTGTTTCAAAACGAATTTGACCGTGGCCGTCAATTTAATAAATATGCAAAAAATTAATCTCTCACTCTCTACCAAAATATTTACCATGACCATTATTCTCTTAGGTTTTGGTTTGATCATGATCTATAGTGCAAGCGTAGCCGAAGGAGCCAGGGATTTTGGTAACAAATGGCATTTTGTCCAACTACAGCTCAAGTGGGCTAGTCTCGGTTTGGTTGCTATGCTTATTACAAGCTCAATCTCTCCACGGGTTTGGGAAAAGATTGCTCCCTTTCTTTTGATATTTGGTCTCATTTTACTTTTTTTAGTAGTTATTCCTGGCATTGGAACAAAAGTCCAAGGAGCAAGGCGTTGGCTAGTTTTGCCAGGCATTAACATCCAACCTTCTGAACTAATAAAATTAATTGAAGTCATCTATCTCTCTTCGTGGCTACATACTCGTCGTATTTCTTTCTTACAATTTGGATTTTTTATCGCAATCATTTCTGGTCTAATTATGCTTCAGCCAGACATGGGTACGACTTTAGTTGTAACATTACTAGCTATTACTATGTCTTTTTTAACTGGATATCCAGTCAAATATCTACTGACAATGGGAGCTATTGGACTCACCTTGGGCAGTATTTTGATTATTGCTGAGCCCTATAGGTTAGATAGAGTGAAAACATTTATCAATCCTCTGCAAGATAAACAAGGTAGTTCATATCATATGAGACAAGTCCTCTTATCTCTAGGTTCAGGAGGTATTTCAGGGCTAGGGATTGGACGCTCACGTCAAAAATATGCCTATTTACCAGAAGCTACTACAGATTCTATCTTTGCTGTAGTTGGAGAAGAACTAGGATTTATTGGTGCAGTTACGCTTATTTTGACATTTATCTACTATTTATCCTTAATTTTTAAAGTAGCTTCGAATGAACATGATAACTTTGGAAGTACTATGGTTGCAGGGATAGCTTCCTGGATGGGGCTCCAAGTCTGTCTAAATTTAGCAGCAATGGTTGCGCTCACTCCTCTCACTGGTGTTCCACTCCCTCTAGTTTCTTATGGTGGTTCTGCCCTTATTACTATGTTGGTTGGCATAGGTCTCGTCCTCTCAGTTGCAAGGCACCAGAAGCTTTGATAAAAAATATTATGGGTAAAGTTCTGCCATACAGACACTCAATTCGTCTTCCAGATTTTGATTATTCTTCCTCCAATTGGTACTACGTTACGATTTGTATCCAAGATCGAGAATGTTTATTGGGTAAAATCGTTCACGGTAATGTGTATTTATTGCCATTTGGCCATCTTGTCAAATCATTTTTCACATCAATTTCACAACATTATCCTGGGGTAAATATTGAGGTGTTTCAAATCATGCCCAATCATATCCACGCAATAATTAATTTGAATTTAAACGGGCGGACACGGGGGTCCGCCCCTACATTGGGAACAATGGTACAACGTTTCAAAACCAAAACAACGCATGATTATATGGAAGGGATCACAACATATGGGTGGAAATCATTTAACAAAAAATTATGGCAACGTGATTATTACGAACATATTGTACGAGACGAAAAAGATTTAATCCGCGTTCGTGAATATATTCAAAACAATCCCGTAAATTGGAAGAAAGACAAATTACATCGTATGTAGGGGCGGACCCCCGTGTCCGCCCGTGCGATTTGGCGGACCCCCGTGTCCGCCCGTGCGATTTGGCGGACCCCCGTGTCCGCCCGTGCGATTTGGCGGACCCCCGTGTCCGCCCGTGCGATTTGGCGGACCCCCGTGTCCGCCCGTGCGATCTTAATTGGTATATCATATTCATATGCACACAATCGTCATTACCGGTGGTCATCACAACTCTGCGCTTGTTGTTGCGAAAGAATTGATCAAGCGGGGACACAACATCGCTTGGATTGGCCATCGCCACAGTAGTAGGGGAGACAAAGGGGACAGCGCCGAGTACCTCGAAGTCAAGGCTGCAGGTATTTCTTTTAATAATTTAAACGCCGCCAAGCTACTCTCCGATCCTCGAGAATTGGCTCGTTTTCCTCTCGGTATTATCCAATCACTCATCTTACTTAAGCGCGTCAAGCCAGTAGCCATCCTCAGCTTTGGCGGCTACCTTGGTGGTACCGTAGCGCTCGCGGGCAAATGTCTAGGCATCCCGATTTACTTACACGAGCAGACCGTCTCAGCCGGTCGTGCCAACAAGTTAATCGGCAAACTAGCCAAAAAAGTCTACTTAACTTGGTCACAATCAACTCGATTTTTCGCCAAAGCCAAAATCAAAGTTGTCGGTTTACCTCTGCGCCCAAGTATTCTGACTACGCGTCCCCAACAGTTATTTACTCGTCGCAGACCTACCCTCCTGGTGATGGGTGGCAAACAGGGCGCCCACGCCATCAATCAATTTATCTTCACCCATTTACCTGATCTCTTGACTCACTTTAATATTGTCCATCAAACGGGGACCAGTTCGCTCACGCGCGATTATGCTCATGCGCTCTCATTGCAAAACTCGCTTGGTAGTCTCGCCAACTCTTATCTCCCCATGGGATATATTATCGAAGGAGCAATTGATGATTATCTCCACTCCAGCGATCTCTATCTAGGTCGCTCCGGTGCTCACATTTGCTACGAACTAGCCCTCATTGGTCTCCCATCCATTCTCGTTCCCCTGATGATCAGTCGCGACGCCGAACAGCACCAAAATGCAGAGATTCTCGTCCAAGCCAAGCTGGGATTGATCATCTCGCAAGATAGTCTCACTCTCCCTCATTTTATGTCCAAAGTAAACGAACTTCATTCACTCAAAGCCAAGTCTCTCGGACTTAAAAAGGACGCAACCACTCTTCTAGTAGATGATTTCCTCACCGAGTTAAAATAGTTATGTATGTACGCTCAAAATATTTAGTCATTACTCTCGACTACCTTTTTCCCATTTTCATCTGTTTTGGAGTGATTGCGCTTGGCTACTTCGCTCTTTACTCCTCATTTTTCCAAATCAAGACTGTCATATGCACCCTGGATTACGAAGCCTGTCTCGACCCCTCTGTCTTGGCAGAACTAAACAAACTCAAGGGTGAAAATATTTTTACTCTTTCGGGTGATAGACTCACACAGAGACTCACTTCGGGGGATTTTACCATCAGACAAGCTACTTTGAAGAAAGAGTTGCCTGGCAAAGTGATCCTCGATCTCCAGTCAGTCTATCCGGTCGCTGCGCTCGCCATGCCTGGTGATCCCACCTGGATTATTTTAGATCAAAACCATCGTGTCATTGGCACAAGAAGTAGTGATCCCAATGTTCCCACGGTTATTGTGCCAGGGCCTCTCACCCTGGCCGTGGGTAAGCCGCTCAGCGACGATCTCCTCATTCAATCGATCCAGTTGGCTAGGAATCTTGCAAACGAGTTGTTTACGATCAAATCAATTACTCTAGTTGATGCCGACACGATCAAGCTCACTTTATCAGATGGCGTAATCGCCATCTTTACCCCCAAAAAAGACCTCTCAGAGCAATTACGATCATTGCAGTTAATTCTTAGAGACGCTACAATAACTCAGGGGATTAAAACTATTGATGTCCGCTTTATACGTCCTGTGCTAAGATAAAATCTATGAAAAAAATTTCTCAAATTTCTGTGGTAGATTTGGGTTCTTCAAAGATCACTTGTGTGATCGCAACCCGTTCGGAAGACAATACATCTCTTAGAGTTGTGGGTGTAGCCAGTATTCCGAGTAAAGGAATCAGGAAAAGTCAGATTGTTGATATTGAAGATTCAATTGAAGCAGTGACGGAAAGCGTCGAAAGCGCTGAACGTATGGCAGGTCTCTCGATCAAAGGTGTCTCAGTTTCGGTCTCTGGTATTCACATTGAATCGCAAAATTCCAAAGGTCTTGTGGCTGTCCAAAATCCAGATGATGAAATTATCAGTGCAGATCTAGATCGAGTAGTAGAAGCAGCCAAAGCAGTCCCACTGCCTACTCAACGTGAAATCCTGCATGTTATTCCTAGATACTTTTTAGTCGACAACCAAGAGGGGATCAAAGATCCAGTTGGTATGTCTGGTGTACGTTTAGAGGTGGAAGCTCACCTTATTACTGGCTCATCAGTCAATCTGAAAAATTTGAGTCGTGTCATGAGTGAAATCGGTGTCGATACCCAGACTGTCACCTTTGCGGGTCTTGCTTCTTCAGTCGCTACCCTCACAGAAACAGAAAAAGAACTTGGCGCAGTCATGGTAGATATTGGTGGTGGCACTAGTAGTCTGTGCGTATATATAGATGGAGCCCTCTCTCATTCTGCAGTAATTCCAGTTGGTGCTAAAAACATTACCAATGATATTGCAATTGGTCTCAGAGTTTCACTAGATACTGCCGAAGTAATCAAGCGCAATCTCTCAGTTGATGAGCATATTGCCAAAGCACTTGATCCCAAGAATCCAGGTAGTAAAAAACAAGCGGATGAAATTGACCTTAGTAAATTAGGTTTAAAAGATGCTCCACGGAAAATCTCCAGGAAAGCAGTAGTTGAAGGAATTGTCCGTCCACGCTTAAACGAAATCTTTGAATTAATCAAAATAGAATTGATTAAAGCTGGTATGGGTGGCAAAACTCCAGCAGGGCTAGTACTTACTGGTGGTGGTGCCATGACTTATGGATTAGCAGAAACTGCACGCAAAATACTAAACATGCAAGCTAGGATAGCGACTCCAACTGGTCTTACGGGGCTAATTGATGAGATCAAAACTCCAGAATATGCAACAGTTGTAGGACTCCTCTTATTGTCCGACAAAGTAGACTCCACTCCTTCCAAATCTGGTTTTCAGTTTCCCAAATTAGGATTCAAATTACCGACTTCAAACATTGTGAAAAAAGTGGTAGACTTCATTAAGAGTTTCCTGCCCTGATGGGAAATCTATGGGTCTAGTAAAACCAGATTTAAACGCAGTTGCAAAAATAAAAGTGATTGGCATCGGTGGTGGTGGGAATAATGCCGTCGCCTCGATGATAATGACTGGTAAGATTAAAGGCGTAGAGTTTGTCGCAGTCAATACCGATACTCAGGCTTTGTTAAATAATCCAGCTACTAACAAGATTCAAATCGGAGAAAATCTTACCAAAGGTTTAGGCTCTGGTGCTGATCCCGAAATCGGGAGTCAGGCAGCTCAAGAATCTCGTGAAAAGATCAAAGAGCTGCTTATGGATACCGACATGGTCTTTATCACCGCCGGCATGGGTGGCGGCACAGGTACAGGTGGAGCTCCCATTATCGCCGAGCTAGCCAAAGAAGCAGGCGCACTCACTGTTGCAGTTGTCACCAAACCATTCGCTTTCGAAGGTATTAGGCGCATGAGCGTTGCAGAAGATGGCATCGAAGAGCTCAAAGCCAAAGTCGATACACTTATCATAATTCCCAATCAAAAACTGATGGATGTTGTTGATAAAAAAATGACCCTACAAGAAGCTTTCCGTGTTGCTGATTCAGTTCTTGGTCAAGGGGTACAGGGTATCTCAGATCTTATTACAGTTTCAGGTCTCATCAATGTCGATTTTGCCGATGTCCGAGCTATTATGACAGATGCTGGTACTGCCCTTATGGGTGTTGGTATTGGGACAGGTGAGAATCGCGCTCAAATGGCAGCACGTACTGCCATTTCTTCTCCACTCCTAGAAGTACAAATCGATGGGGCTCGTGGTATCTTATTCAATATTACAGGCGGTTCTAGCTTGACCATGAATGAGGTTTCAGAGGCTGCCGAGATGATTTCCACCCACGCCGATTCCGACGCCAACATCATCTTTGGTGCCACGATCGACGAGGCTATGGGTGACCAGATCAAGATCTCGGTGATCGCCACTGGGTTCGACAGTACTCGCGGTGGATTTACCAACCTTCAAGGTATCGGCCAGTCCGCTACTATCTCCAAATCAGGCGACGACGAAGACGATGGTGATGATCCCTATATTCCCCCCAAACCTACAATCAAAGACGATTCTTCCGACCCCTTCGATATTCCCGCATTCCTGAGGCAAAATTAATTAACATCACATACCCGGTATGAGATGTTACTCTATCTTCTTCACCTCATACTCAATTTCTCGATCCGGCATCACGACCAAGGCCTTTTCACCCACTTTTTTCCCAACTAGCGCGATCCCAATCGGCGACTCGAGCGAGATCATGGCTTTCTTCGGGTCAGATTCTTGGGTTCCAACCAGCAAATAGGTATATTCTTTACCACTCATTTCTACGGTGACTTTATTCCCAAATCCGACTTTGTTTATTCCATCTGCTGATTTGATCACACCATAATTGAGGTTGAACTCTAATCTTCTTAGTTCTCGGTCAACATTTCCTAGCTCAAATCTTGCCGCCGTATAGGCACCATTTTCAGAGAGGTCACCCATTTCGCGGGCACGTTGGAGTACTACTAGTACAATTTCTCTCCTCGCTTGCAACTCCGTTTTCCTAACTTTCATGTTTTCATATCCCTCTTTTGTAAAAGGGACTGGATCAGGTAATTTCATGTGTCGCACTACTGCTCGTTTTACCATGCGCGTATCATACACGGAAATTAATAAGTGGTATATTATCTCCCATGTCTGAAAGATATAATTGCAAGGGATATGTATTGTGTCGCTGGAACATATTAGTTCCCGAAAAATTTGTTAGCATCAAAAAAGTTTGCGACTTATCTCAAAGGTTTGTAGAAGAAAGAAATTTAGCTAACGTAAAAGCAATTTCAGTTATCGAAGGTAGTAAATGGCAAAAATCACCGACAGATTCTGTTGTGCACATGCTCGCCGTAGAAGGTGCTGACTGGTTTAGTCATCGTAAAGACCAGGGCTATCCAGTCGAATTCGGCACCTATTTAGACTTGATAAGTCGATATATCGATGAGCGAGCAATATATTACCTGCTCTACTTAGGTTTGAAATAGTTATAAATGCTGTATACTACTACTTAACAAAAGCGTTATAAGTGTAGCTATCACTACACGAGCTGGGAGAAGAAAAGAGAGTAGACCTCCCCGGGTAAGCCCGTGACAGCAGTACGAGAAGCAAATAGGGTGGTACCACGTCATAGACGTCCCTTAGGGATTAAATACGTGGTTTTTTTATGACAAAAACAAATCTTAAAGTTGCCAAATTTGAAGGAGCCCTCAATCACGCCAGTCACGAAGAAGAGGTTCTAAATTACTGGGAAGAAGTCAATGCCTTCGAGCGTTCAGTCTTAGAGCGACCTGAGAATAAGCCTTATGTCTTCTACGACGGACCCCCCTTTGCGACCGGTCTCCCACACTACGGTCACCTCTTGGCCAGTACCGCCAAAGATATAGTACCGCGTTACTGGACTATGAAAGGATTTCGGGTCGAGCGTACCTGGGGCTGGGACTGCCACGGGGTACCCATCGAGAATATGATCGAAGGTGAACTTGGTTTAAAAGGTGGCAAAAAAGGTATTGAGGAGCTTGGTATAGACAAGTTCAACTCTGCTTGTCGTTCAAGTATCTTACGCTACGACAAGGAGTGGAAGAAATCTATCCGTCGTTTGGGTCGCTGGGTTGATATGGAAAAATCATACAAAACCATGGACAAAAATTTTATGGAGTCAGTCTGGTGGGCTTTTAGCGAGCTTTACAAAAAAACTCTAGTTTATCAAGGTCGCAAAGTTGTTTTATACTGTTCTCGTTGTAGTACTCCGCTCTCCAACTTTGAGATTGCGATGGATAATAGTTACAAAGATGTCAAGTCTCACTCGGTATATGTAAAGTTCAGAGTCAAAAATACCCAGAAAGAATCATTCGTCGCTTGGACTACTACTCCTTGGACGCTCCCCGGCAACGTCGGTCTCGCGGTCAGTCCAAAGGCCACGTACGTCCAAGTCGAATCTGGCGACGAAAAACTATGGTTTGCGCAGGCGCTCGCACCCAAAGAACTCAAGGTGCTAAAAGCGGTCAAAGGTACCGAGCTAGTCGGTTCTGCCTACGAACCTCTGTTTAATTTTTTGCCTGTTGAAGGAAGTAAAAAATCTCACGTTGTTTGTAGCGCCGACTTCGTTACACTCGAGGATGGTACTGGTATCGTTCATACCGCTGCCATTTATGGAGAGGATGACTATCAACTAGCTCTCAACGAGGGTCTCCCCACCATCCCCATGCTCGACGATCAAGGCAAATTCTTGGATTTTGTCACTCCGCTTGCAGGTCAGTATTATGCCAAAACTCAAGCTTGGATCATTGATGACTTGCTATCTCGCAGTCTAATATATAAATCAGAGATGACTTCTCATTCATATCCATTTTGTTATCGCTGTGGCACTGCGCTCTACTACAACGCCATACCAGCTTGGTTTATCAATATTCAAAAGCTCAAGCCAGCCCTAATCAAACAAAATGAGCGTATTGCCTGGTATCCAGATTTCCTCAAACACGGTCGTTTTGGCAAAGGACTAGAAACTGCTCCAGACTGGAACATTTCCCGTTCTCGCTACTGGGGTACCCCCATGCCTATTTGGGTAGGGGAGAAAACTGGCAAAATCCGTGTAATCGGCTCCGTTGAAGAATTACTCCGTTACTCTGTTTCCCCGTTACTCAATCCTCCGACCGATATTCATCGCGAATTTGTGGACAACATCAAAGTTTATGTCGACGACGAGCGCACAGAGATAGGGCATCGTATCCCCGACGTCTTTGACTGCTGGATCGAGTCAGGCAGTATGCCATTTGCCTCCGAGCATTATCCGTTTGAGGGTAAAGACGTCTTTGAATCTCGCTATCCTGCCCAGTACATCGTCGAGTACATTGCCCAGACCCGTGCTTGGTTCTACACTCTCCACGTCATGTCCGTGGCTCTCTTTGGAAAACCAGCTTTCGAGAACGCCGTCACAACCGGAACTATTTTGGCCGAGGATGGTACCAAGATGAGCAAAAGCAAAAAAAACTATCCTGACCCCACGCTCCTCATCGACAAATACGGGGTGGACTCTCTTCGACTTTATCTCATGAGCTCAGTGGTCATGAAAGCCGATAATTTGAGTTTCTCCGAGTCTAACGTCGATGATATCCGCAAAAACGTGATGAATATCTGGTGGAATATCTTTGCATTTTACAAAATGTTAAATCTATCCGCCCCCATCCCCTCTCTCTTACCCCTTCTTCCAAAACATCCGCTTGATAAATGGCTCTTGTCCAAAATAGAAGGCCTAACCGCAACGGTAACCAAAAATATGGATAATTACGATGTGGTCTCTGCTACCCGTCCCCTGATGGCTTTTATCAAAGATTTCTCTACCTGGTATTTACGCTTGTCCCGTGACCGTTTGCATACCTCTTTAGAAAGTCAGGCAGTTTTAGGCTATACCCTGCGTCGCTATTGTCTCCTCATGGCACCATTTACTCCTTTTATGGCCGAACGTATCTATCAAAACCTTCCCAATCCTCTTGATTCTATTCATCTCGAATTATGGCCAACTGTAGGGGTCGACACCCATGACGACCCGTCTCTAGAATCCGAAATGAAAACCGTTATACAAATCGTCGAAAAAGGTCATGCCGCCCGCAAACTCGCTAGTATTCGACTCCGCCAACCCCTTTCATCACTTACAACCCCCGGGGTTATAAGTCCAGAGATGCAAGAAATCATCAAAGATGAACTAAACGTCAAATCAATTTTTTCGGGGGATTTTGCACTTAACACAAATATAACCAAAGAACTAGAAGCAGAGGGCATTGCTCGCGATCTTATGCGTGACATTCAAAAAGCCCGCAAAATACAAGGGTTAAACCCTAGTGATCTCGTTACTGTCGAAGTCCCATCATGGCCAAAGACGTGGGAAGAAGAAATCAAGAAAAAAGTGAACGCATCAAAATTGTCAATAGGGGTGACTCTTGCGGTCACCCGTGTTTCCATATGAAATCTTGGCTCCCTGATGGCTGGCTCACACTTTGTTATCTCCTTGCAGGTGCTCTTGGTCTTGTGGTGCTCACAAGTATTAGCCCAGAACGTGTTGGTCAACAAGCCATCATGTTTGGGATCGGGTTTGCACTTTTCGTTTATCTCAATACCCAAGACGCGGCCGTGTACAAGACATTTGCTCCCCTAGGTTATGTTCTCTCCATTTTCATGCTTCTCGCCACAATGGTTTTTGGCACTACCATTCGCGGTTCTACTCGTTGGATAGCACTTGGTACATTTCAATTGCAAGCGGGAGAGTTCGTCAAACCGCTCTTAGTTTTAGGTTTTGCTTTTTTTCTCCAAAAATTTCCACCAAAAAATATTAGAAATATTATGATTAATCTCATAATTTATCTCATTCCTACTCTCATAATTTTCAAACAACCAGATCTAGGAACAGCCTTAATTATTAGTTTAATTTGGGGTGTGCAGATGTTTGTCGCAGGTCTTTCATTTTGGCTACTTAGTGGTATTTTTGGATTTGGGATAGTATTTATAGAATACTTGCCTAGATTCTTGCGGGATTATCAAGTAAAGCGATTAGAAACATTTATTGATCCGTATCGTGATCCGCTTGGAGCAGGATACAATGTGATTCAATCAATTATTGCCGTTGGTTCAGGAGGCATCTTTGGCAAGGGACTAGGTCATGGGACTCAATCACATCTGCGTTTTCTACCTGAGCGACATACTGATTTTATCTTTGCGTCTCTAGCCGAAGAGCTAGGAATTATTGGTAGTTTATTAGTTATTTTTTGTTTAGGAGGCATCCTCTATAGGTTGCTTATTTTAGCCACAAACTCCAATAGCCCTACCTCTCGTCTGATCTATATTGGTATTTTTAGTTATTTATTTTTTCAAACTTTTATCAATATTGGTATGAATATCGGAATAGCACCAGTCACAGGGGTAACACTGCCACTCATCTCATATGGTGGTAGCTCAGTCTTAGCTACAGCCATTACGCTCGGGATTGCCTCTTCATGTAATAGATGCGACAAGGCTCACACCTTGATAGAAATCAAGTAGTCGGCTATAATGTAACTTATGAAATACGCAGTCATTAAAACAGGTGGTAAACAATACAGAGTCATGGAAGGTCAGGTTATCGAAGTAGAACTTCTAGATTCAAAAGACCAAACCTATGTTTTTGAAGAAGTTTTATTAGTTGTGGATGGGGATAATGTCAAGATTGGAACTCCATTTGTTGAAGGTATGAAAGTATATGCCGATGTTATAGCCGATGTCAAAGGCGACAAAATCGAAGTATTTAAATACAAATCCAAATCTCGTTATCGCAAGCATACAGGTCACCGTCAGAAATATACTCAAGTCAAAATTAATGGTATCGGAGCTCCCGTTACCCCCGCTAAACCAAAAAAAGTATCTTCTCTCGCAGGGGCGAAACATCTTTCGCCCACAAAAGCCAAGAAACCCGCAATCAAAAAAGTGGCTGCCAAGTAAGCTACAATAGCTCTCATGTACTACTTTTTCCTCGGGAATACTCCAGCCTTATCTCTCTTAGAGTTAAATACACTTTATCCTGGGGAGTTTAATTTGGTTTCCAAAGAAATCGCCAGTTACGACTCCGATTTAGATTTAGCATCTCTTGCTCGCTTGGGTGGCACTCTGAAAGTAGCCAGTGAACTTACGGTAGTCTCTCCAAAGAACATCATCTCTACTCTGGTTGAGCTCATTAGTCGAGATAATGCAAAAAATATCGCTCTAACTGATTACGCCAACCAGGGTTTAAGTAGGACAATCTTTCATGAGCTCAAAGCCAAAATCACACGCTCAATCCGTTTTGTTTCTATGGAGACTTCGCCTCACGAACTTCTCATGCTTGCCCACCAGCACGTCTTAGAATTTAATTTAATCGCCAAAGATAATCAGATCATTATTGCCAAAACGGTCTGGATTTATGATGCTCTAGATTGGGTCTCGCGTGATCGTAGCAAACCATATCGTGACATCAAACGGGGGATGTTACCTCCCAAGGTCGCTCGGATCATGGTCAACTTAGCTACTCGTGGCCAGTCCGGCCTCACCATCGCCGACCCCTTCTGTGGCACTGGCACCATCCTGGCGGAAGCCATGTTGGTCGGCTGTAATGTCATCGGCTCAGATACCAATCTAGATGCCATTAAGGGTTCCAAATCCAATTTATCCTGGGTTCTATCTAATCTCCCAGTTACTCCCTTACCCAATTACTCAGTACTTATTGCCGACGCCACCCATTTTAGTGAGTCAGTCGATGCGATTGCCACAGAGCCATATATGGGTCCTCTACTTGACGTGCGCAACCCATCATCACTCACAAAAATAAAAAATATCGCCAAAGGTCTGGATAAGCTTTATCGTGGTTGTTTCAAATCATGGCATACGCCACGTATTGTTATATCTATCCCAAGTTTCAATGTCTACAACAGGATTATTGAGACAATTTCGGTTGACACACTAGCTTCACTCGGCTACAATTACATCTCATCAGTCCCCTACAGTAAACCTGGTGGTATTCTAGTCAGAAACATAACTATTTTGGAGAAACAATAAATGTCTCACGTCAAAGCAGGTGGAGCAACACGTCAAGGTTCAACCAGACCAGGTAAACGTCGTGGTCTCAAAAAATACGGTGGTGAAGTAGTCAAAACTGGTCAGATCATCATTCGTCAGGTAGGTACTCGCACACGTGGTGGTGTTGGCGTTGGCATGGGTCGCGACTACACTCTTTTTGCCATGCGTGACGGGATCGTTACATTTTTCACTCGTCTGGGTAAATCCTTCGTCACAGTTAAATAACTTTTCCCCGTTCCAAGGTCTGTCCTTAAAAGACCTACCCGCCCGAAGCCTGGCGAAGGAGGGAATTCCTGGCTGCAAGCCAAGAAGGGCTCGGCGGCAGCCGAAAGGACAGACCTTATTGGAACCCATTGGTATCACTTTGTCATCTTTTCACGCTTCAATTTTCATGTTAATCTGTATTCATGACTAAACAATCCGATATCCACGAATTAGATATCGAAATCATTCAACCCAATCCTACTCAACCTCGTGGGACTATTTTACCTAGTTCCATCATTGATCTTGTCGAATCCATCAAAGAGCATGGCATTTTAGAACCATTAGTTATTGCCCACACTCCAGCAGGATATCAGATTATCGCTGGCGAGCGTCGCTGGCGAGCCAGTAAGATAGTTGGACTAAAGAGAATTCCAGTTGTCATCAAAGAAACCACCCCAAAGGGTATGCTCGAAATGGCGATCGTCGAGAACGTACAGCGCACAGATCTGAATCCTATCGAACGTGGCAAAGCTTTTATCCGGTTGATGAATGAATTTAATCTTAGTAACTCTGATATCTCCAAAAAAGTTTCTAAATCACCCGCCTATGTTAGTAATACCCTCAAGCTCCTAGAGCTACCTGATGCTCTCAAGGACGGATTAATTGGTGGTTTGATTACGGAGGGTCATGCCAGAGCTCTCTCAAGTATCGATGATACCAGACTCATGATAGAGGCCTACAAAGTAGTTCTCAAAGAAGGGGCAAGTGTCAGGCGTGCCGAGGAGATCGCTCGCAGGCTCAAAAAAGAGTTTGATGAAAAACCGACCCAAAACGGCGGCCGCCCGGCTTTTATCATGAACGACGAGACCACTCAGATGCAAAAAAAATTAGCTAAAGCCTTCGGTGCCAACTCATCCGTCAAACTCACCCGTTCCCGCAAAGAAACCAAAATTCTCATCAAACTCAAAGGAACTCCCGAAGAAACCAACGTTGCCCTCGCCAAAATCCTCACTTTAGCTGATTAATTTGTTTTTTTCGCGCACGGCCTACCAGCTTTGCTGGCGACATTATGACAACACATTTATACGAGAAGCCCCTTAGTGTTTATCAGATGTGATCTGACAACTAACCTAAGGGGCCATGGTTGCGTCGGTTCGTTCGCGCTAACTAATACCAGCGTTCGGTATTATGCAAATGAACTGACTTTGCTTGTTCTAGCAACCGGTGGATTACTTCCCGTTGTTCCCGTTAACGGGGGGAGTGCGCATCTGATTAAAGATGGCACGGGCTGGACGCTCAGGCATGTGTTGCAATGCTTTGAGAAAAGTCGCCAAACCTAGCGAGTCAAGTGACTGAACGTAATCGTACACGTCCATCATTTGCTCAGCCAGTTGTGGTGACCATCCAGCGATAACGTAGTGGGTCTTGATTGGCTTGCCGCCGATGCGACGCGGATTTGCGTACATCCAGCCGCTGTGAACAACAGTCTTCTTTACCGCTTGCGCGATATTGTCGACCGAACTGCGGACAGTTCGCCAAATCTGTTTGACTATAGTTTCCGTTTCGAAGACATTTTCCTGTTCTACCTGAACCTTGTAGCGGTTGGTATAAGGTTCCTGTCTGAATTGGATGACTACGTCGCCCACTTTGTCATGACCCTGGTCATGTTCGATGATCAGGAGTTGACGAAAGTTAACGACTTTACCCTCGGGAAGGGTAATGTTGTCGTTAACCACGGTAGCGTGAAAGTTTTGGCCTTTCGCGCGTTGTGCGGTCATATTGCCTGCGGTTTCACCTTCAACTTCTTGAAGGGTGACTTGCCAGTCGCAGCCACTGATTGTGAATGTACTGTCCATTCTAGCTCTCCTATGGTGGGGTAGATGAATTTGGACGCCAGAACAAGCACATATATTATATCCTATAACTATTTATTTTTCAAGTGTAACGTGTTAAGTTGCAAAACTTCCCCAATTTGATACTCTGTATGTGTTGTCAGTGTCGCGGATTGTCTTTTTTGATGACCTCT
>Ga0210057_1002766_pt1 | contig 24804 bp, 25 predicted proteins | sample CryGeyCG2114_010_2_FD_183968 | JGI IMG/M metagenome (GOLD analysis project Ga0210057, IMG submission 183968) | Groundwater microbial communities from aquifer - Crystal Geyser CG10_big_fil_rev_8/21/14_0.10 (SPAdes) (version 2) | ecosystem: Environmental > Aquatic > Deep subsurface > Groundwater ...
AGTTTTCACTCACCCATTTTACTAAATTTTTCACATCTTCCGTATCTTTTGGGAAAAGCACCAATTGTGGTTTTATTTCAAAAATACTTGCATCACGCGAATATTTTGAAAGTATATCCTCTCCATCCTCCACCTCTCCCTTAAAAAATTTTTGTATTTCTTGTTTCAAATCTTTTTTCATTATTTTATAATTTAAATAACTTAGAAAGGTTTATTAAAAAGTCTCAACCTCGCCTCTACTACTTGCTCTATAGCATCCACCGCCGGTTGGAGAATTTTTGCTGGGGTTATTTCGGTGGGGTTTGTATCAATAGATTTCTCTACTGCTTCTTTGAATGCCAACCGAATTTCTGAATTTATATGAACCATAGCAATACCTGAAGAGATAGCATTTGTAAAATCCTCATCTCTTAGTCCTGAACCACCGTGAAGTACGAGCGGAATGCCCACCGCTTGCCTGATCTCTTTTACAAGTTCTGCATTTATGTGAAGTTTACCAGATTTTATAAGTCCATGTATAGAGCCCACAGATGGAGCAAGCAAGTCTATACCTGTCTCTTTCACAAATCTTTTTGCTTCATCTGGATTGGTCAAAATTCCTGCGCCTTCTGGAATACTGTCTTTGATATTTGAGCCAGAGCCTATATAACCAAGCTCTGCTTCTACGAGAATATCTCTCCCTGTATTTTTAGAAACTTCTCGTGCATATTCCACGCACTGCTTTGTAACTGCTACATTTTCTTCGTATGGCAATTTTGCTGCATCTATAATTACTGCGTCAAATCCTGCATCAATGGAATTTTTGACAGATTCAAAACTTGCATGGTGGTCTGCATTTAAAAATATCGGGTAATTATCTCGCTCACGGATAGTCTGTACAAGTGCAACAGCTTCTTCTAACCCCACAAAAACTTCTTCCCCTTCGGAGACTCCTATCACCACAGGCACATTTAATTTCGTTGCAGCACTGTATATCCCATGCAATGTCTCTAAATTTGAAATATTAAAATGCCCTATCGCCACTCCCTTCTCTTCTGCTTCTTTTATGTACTCTCGTAATGTTTTCATATTAGTTTGCATATTTTTTATAATTTTATTTATTTTATCCCTATTCGCATAAAGCTACAGACGGGCAAGTAATTCTTTCAATAATTTTATAACTACTTGTGGATTCGCAGAGCCGTTTGTGGCTTTGATGACTTTACCGACGAGGGACATGAGAGCGTTTTCTTTCCCGCCTTGGTAGATAGCCACCACATCAGAATTTTCATCAATTATTTTTTCTACTATACCTTTTAGTTCGCCTTCATCATTCTTTTGTAATAAATTTTTCTCTGTTGCTATTTTTAATGGTGATGCATTATTCATCACTATCATTGCTAAAATATCTTTGGCAACCCGCGATGAGATTTTGTTTTCTGAAACTAAATTTATAAGTTCAGCAAAATTCGTCGCAGCCAGAGGCAAGGCCTCTGGCTGGAACTTCTTTATACCCAAATAATCTGATGTGATATAATTTGATGCTATTTTAATTTTATTCTTATCTTTTAATATCTCAGCCACTCTTTCAAACCACTTGGCAAGCTCAGTGTCGTTTATATACATTTCTATATCTTCATCTTTTATTCCAAAATCATTTTTATATCGAGTTCGTTTTGCTACAGGAAACTCAGGAAGTCCAACTTTCATCCTCTCTAGGTCAAATGCTTCGTGAAGCTTCATCTTTGGAATATCTGGATCTGGGAAGTATCTGTAGTCTTCACTAGACTCCTTTTTACGCTGAGACACAGTCCTCTGCTTTACTTCATCGAAACCACGAGTTTCTTTTATTATTTCACTCTCTTTTCCAACTTCCCAAAGTTCTATCATCCTCTCTACTTCATACTTGATAGCTTTTTCTACACTCTTGAAAGAGTTCAAATTTTTTACTTCTACATATGCAGTCCATTTCTTATCTTTATCTGGCGAAACAGACACATTTGCCTCTACGCGCATCTCCCCCTTTTCCATATTTGCTTCTGAGACATCTATATATTGAAGTAGGAGCTGATATTCTTTTGCAAAATTACTTGCAACTTTTGCTGCTTCCTTGCTCGTCTCAAATGTATGCGCTTCGGTCACGAGCTCCATCAGTGGCACGCCAGCACGATTAAAATCTATCAATGAATAATCTTCCTGTCGGGTGTTGGACACCTGAATACCCGACAGATGTTTATTGTTTGCCGTGTCTTCTTCCAAGTGAATACGAGTGATATCCATACCAGCGAGTTTACCTCCTTTGACTATCGGGTATTTATACTGAGAAATCTGATACCCCTTTGGAATATCTGGATAAAAATAATTCTTCCGGTCAAACTCAGAAAAGTCTGAAATTTTAGCTCCTATTGCGAGGCCAACTTTTATCACATTCTCCACTGCTTTTTTATTTATGACAGGCAGTGCCCCAGGGTGAGCCATGCACACTGGACAGATATTTGTATTTGGTTTAATTTCATCAGGGTCATTTTTACAACTACAAAACATCTTTGTATTTGTTTTCAGTTCTGTATGTATCTCAAGCCCGATAGTGGTGTAATATTTTTCAGAATTTTTTTCTTGCATATATTTCTATTATATATATTTATGATTTTTTTAAAATCTTTATAAGTTCATCTTTAAAATTTTTCACAGATATATCATCAAAAAGTGATATAGTAAAAACTTTTTTACCAAGTTTTTCAAATACTTTTATTTGTTTTGTAATAATTTTTTTGTCTTCTATTACATCTACCTTTGTTAGCACTATAATTTCTTCTTTTAAAGATAACCCATCCGTGCCTAGGCCTAACTTTTTATCATATTTTTCGAGCTCTTTTCTGATCTCTTTGTATTTTTTCATCATATTTTCTGCATTTTCAAAAGACACCAGATGCACGAGTATTTTTGTCCGTTTTACATGGTGCAAGAATTTTATGCCGAGTCCTTTGCCTTCGGATGCACCTTCAATCAGTCCCGGAATGTCTGCAATGATGTATTTATAAAAATCTCCGAGATTTGGGTCAAGTGTGGTAAATGCATAGTCAGCCACTTTCACTTTGGCATTTGTCAGAAAATTAAGAAGCGAAGATTTACCTGCATTCGGAAGTCCGATCAAACCAAGATCTGCAAAAAGTTCTAGCTCTATATGAAAATTACCTCGCTCTCCTTCACCTCCAGGGTTTGACTCTTTTGGAGTAGTATTTGTAGAACCCTTGAAATGTTCATTACCAAAACCACCATAACCACCTTTTAAAAGCATTATCTTCTGCCCTTCCTCTAACAAGAAAAATTTCTCACCGCTTTCTGTATTTGTAATTACAGAGCCTATAGGTAAATCTAATACAAAATCCTCACCGCCCTTACCTTGGAAACTCTTGTTCCCTCCATCTTCTCCGCGTTCTGCAATAAATTTTTTCTTTGCTTTATATTTTGAAAGTATATTTATGTCGCGGACTGCTTGCACATAAAAATCCCCACCCCTGCCTGCATCTCCGCCTGCTGGGCCACCTTTTGGGATAAATTTTTCTTGACGCCAACGAACAACACCATCTCCGCCACGACCTGCCTCTGCATATATATTTATTTCATCTATAAATGCCATATTTTATACTAACTTTTTAATGCTAATTCTGCTAATTTCATTGCACCCTCTTTTGATTTCACTGTGAGGAGAAATCCGCTCTTGTGACAAAATATAGCGTCCGATACTCCTGTCACATCTCCAAATTTTGGATCGTTATTCATGAACCCCCTCCATCTTTCAGGAAAATACTTTCTGCTTTCCAATGTGTCGGGACTTTTTGTTATAGCCTCTACTTTCCAATTGTCTGTATGAGCACTCTCGTATACTACATAAATAGGCTCCGGAAAGCGAGAAAGTGTCTTTTGATATAAATATCTAGGAAAACCAGATTTTGGTAGTTCTATGATTTGTTTGTTCGCTGAATTCTTGTAAGCTTCTACTATTAAGGCTATGCCAATAGTATCTGCCCTTGCGACTTCTATCTCTCTACGCAGTATTTTGGCCACAGACTTGACTTGAACTCTAAAAATATTATCAGTCTCGGATTCATCTTCTTGCCAAGTCGGCGTAAATATCAAAAAGGGTTGGTCTCCTCCATACGGCATTACATTTCCAAATTTTAAAGTTACTATATCTACACCATTATCTATAGAATCTATGGGTGCAACTATTTTTCTATCTATCATATAAAAAACTTCTTCATCTTTATCACACAAATCTAACCCGAAGTGCTTCCATACGAGACCAAATGATGCATATGGAATTCCATTGTCCCTCTCACCTGCACCGCCTCGCTGATGATGATCAAATTTATTTAACTCTGAATCGTATACTCCCCCTACATCGAAAACATAGTCTCCTTGTTTTAAAACTTCTTCATCTCTAGTACGAACTATCTCAAATTTTTTACCCTCGTCTTCGAGCATAATTACCAAAACCGCGCAAGCAAAAAGATCATCAGAGTGAAAAGACCCATTGTGTGTTATTAATTTATAAACTTTTTGTTTTTTAATTTTGCTTATCATAAAATTCTTCAAAAACTCTGTAAATAAATGCAAATAATTTATCTAAAATCAAAAATCCTACTATTAACAAAAGTGCAATCAGAGAAAATCTCCACACCTCTCGACTGACACTGAGTGCAGTATAACCGAAAAAGTATCCCAGTGATAGTAGGAGTGGTGCCCAGATAGCAGTGGAAATAAATTCTGCTTTTATATATGTCTTATAATTTATTTTCTTAAAACCAGAAAAGATAATAACCAAATGATTTACCCCCATTATAAATTTTGAAATAAATATAGACCAAAAGGGCTTATGAATAAAATCAGGCATGACATCGTTTACTCTGTGTCCTAAATATTTTATAAATTTTGTATCCCGCCATTTTTTATGTATAACTTCACCTATATAATATCCGAGTAGAGTTTTCCCTACACCACCAAAAAGAACAAAAAGCAAAGCAAAGCCAAAATCCAATCCTCCGAGGTATGCTAAGATTCCAGTAGTCAACAAAATAAATTCCCCTTCAAAAACCAAACCCAAGAAAATAACAAAGTAAGCCAAAACCTGATGATGCTCTACCAAGCCAGTTATGAGTTTTACAGTGTGCATACAATTGTCTTAAAAAAGAGAATCTACAATTTGTTTGACCACAGTGCCATCGGCCTTGCCCTTGAGTTCTTTCATTGTCTCTGCCATAAGTATTCCTTTCTTTGTGGCATCTGTCATACCCAGTGCTTCTTTTTTAGCTTTTACTATTTTCTCTACTTCACTTCTCTCCATCAATTTCGGTAGATAAGTTTCCAATATTGCAAGTTGTGCTTGTTCTTCTTTTACCAAATCAATTCTGCCCCCTTTTTTAAATTGTTCTATAGAATCTTTTCTTTGTTTCGCAAGACGAGTAATCACGGCGAGTGCTTCTTCGTCGGTCAATAGTTCATTTGGCTTTCTGCCTTTAGACACCAATTCATTCATAAATGAAGCTACCATCCCACGCAACACTTCTAGGCGAACTATATCCTTTGCCATCATCGCTTCTTTTATACTATTTTTTATTTGTTCATGTAACATATGGTAAGTATAACAAAAAAATCTTTGCAGGTATAGTTTTTGAGAAGCATTAAAAATTTTACTATTCCTTGCCTTAAAATATGTTAGAATACAAAGATGAAGAAAATAATATTTTTTGATACTGAAACCACAGGAAATACAGAAAAAGATTTCTTGTGTCAGATAGCATACAAGGGAGCAGGAGAAAATACAGATGAAAATTTTTTTGCTATGTACAAACCCCCTTTCAAAGTCCCACCAGAGGCCTCTGCTGTGCACCATATCTCAAACAAGATGCTCGAGGGCAAACCTACTTTTGGCGAGACTCCAGATAAAGAAAAAATAAAAACACTTTTTGAAGATTCAAATACGACGGTGGTAGCACACAATGCCCCCTTTGACTTGATGATAATAAAAAAAGAAGGCATAATTCCTCCACATTTTATCTGCACACTACGCGTTGCCAGATTTTTGGACCCAGAAGAAAAAATAGACAGATACAATTTGCAATATCTCAGATATCTACTAGAGATAGAGATAGATGCTCAAGCACACGATGCACTTGGAGATGTGCTCGTACTCGAAAAACTCTTTGATAGATTGAAAAATAAAATAATGGAGCACGATAGCTTGAGTGAACGGGAGGCAATAGATGAGATGATAAAAATATCTTCTCATCCATCACTTTTTAAAAAATTTAAATTCGGCAAACACAATGGCAAGTTTATAGAAGATGTAGCCCGTGTGGACCGAGGCTATCTAGAGTGGCTCCTGTCCCAAAAACTCGATGGCGATGAAATAGACGAAGATTGGATTTATACACTTAAATATTATTTGAAGAAATAAAAAGATAGTTATATTAAAATAATTTACCTAACTTTGACGACCGTCAGAGTTAGGTAAATTAAAAGTTTTAAATAAATGCCAATCATTTTCAAGTTTTTCTACTATCATATATAAAATCTCACTACCTATTTTAAAATCTGCCTTAAGTAATGAGACCAAGTCTTCACAATCATATGGATAAACCCAAACGCTATTTTGCAATCTAATAAAGCCAATCTGTAAAAGCGTAACTCTCAAAAGTGCTCTTATTCTCTTTTTGCTTTCCTTTATATCAAATATCACCACTCTCCAACGACCATCCCATTTTTTTGGAATTTTTAATTTAAAATTATGCCTATCTAAAAAATCAAGTTGTTTTTCTCCTTTCGTAGTTACTCGAGCAACTTTTTTACCATTTACTTCAACTATTTCAATAAGACCTTTTTCTCTAAGTCGTGCAAAAGAACTATTGATAGAATATTTTAAATTCTTTTTTCTTTTTATTCCTTTTTCTATTTGTTTTATAACTGATAAAACATTTGGTGCTACTACCATCACACCAAGAATTCCAGCTGCAAAAATAGTATTTAAAATTATTTTCTGAATATTTTTGCGTTTATCTTTAATTTTTATTTCTTTTTCTAAAGTTCCCATACTAATAATATACAACAGAACGACTAAATTACCTAACTTTTACGACCGTTTTAATTAGGTAATCGAGAAATAAAGTGTAATTTTATATAAAATGCTATAATAAAAAATATGCAAACTATTTTATTTATAATTATTGGGATTGTGGGAGGGATTGTTATTGCTTACTTTTTGTTTATTAAAAAAGGAGGAGGAAATCAGCAGAGTGAGCAAGAAAATCAAGCGAATATAGGGCTCAATCTCATACTGACTCAAATAAATGAGCTGTCTAGGACAGTGGATAATAAAATTGGTGAATCTCATAAACAAGTAAATGAAAGTTTAAGATTTCACTCCAGCGAATCTAATAAAATAATCAGAGACATAACAGAACGGCTGACTAGACTCGATGAGACAAACAAACAAGTCATCTCTTTTGCTGACCAGCTTCAAAGCTTGGAAAATATTTTGAAAAATCCAAAACAGCGTGGAATACTCGGGGAATATTATCTGGAAACAGTTTTGAAAAATGTATTACCACCTGGAAGCTACCAAATGCAATACCCTTTTCCTGATAGCACCATAGTGGACGCAGTAGTATTTGTAAAAGATAAAATAATTCCAATAGATTCAAAATTCTCTCTTGAAAATTATAACAAGATGATAGAAGCATCTGACCCGTCTGAGAAAAAAAGATTAGAAGTAGTATTTGTGAACGATTTAAAAAATAGAATCGTAGAGACAGCAAAATATGTGCAACCCGCCCAAGGCACCACAGACTTCGCTTTTATGTTTATTCCCCACGAGGCTATCTATTATGACTTAATTACAAACAAAATAGGGGGTAAAATGGGAAGTCAAAAAGACGATGAAAATGATAATTTAATTCAAAGAGCTGCCGGCAAATATAAAGTCATCATCACCTCCCCCACTTCCTTCCTAGCCTATTTGCAGACTGTCCTCCAGGGACTCAAGGCACTCCAAATAGAAGAGTCTGCAAAGGAAATAATAAAAAGAGTAGGAGAGCTCGGTAAACATTTAAAATCCTACGATGAATATCATAACAAACTCGGTGCGTCACTTAGCACTGTGGTGAATCATTACAACTCATCAAACAAAGAACTTAAAAAAATAGACAAAGATGTACTCCGCATCGCCGGCACTTCACCCGAACTCAACTTGCTTGAAGTCATAAAGCCAGAATTAGAAAGCTAAACAAATTTCTATTTTATTTTAAAAATGTTATATTCTAGAATATTGGCTCTATCGTCTAACGGTCAGGACGAATCCTTCTCAAGGATTAAATCGCGGTTCGATTCCGCGTAGAGTCACACGAGCGGAAAGTATGCAAATAATTTTTATTTCTTATCCAGCCACTCTTTGTCTTGACGAACGAGTAGGTCGTGCTTATTTTCTTGATCTTCTAGTATAGCCTCTACTGCCCGTTCCATACGCATCCCTTGCGAAGCTTTGAAAAGAATTATGTCTCCCTTTTTAATAAAAGTTTTTACCCACTCTCCTGCCTCAACCGAAGTCATAAATTCAAAAATATTTTCGTCATCAAAGCCTGCCTCCAATGCACCAGCTTTGATAGCTTTTGCCCGAGCTCCGACTACTACGAGCACATCTATATTTTCTCTTGCTAATTTGCCTATATTTTTATGTGCTTCTTCTGTATATTTGCCTAGTTCGAGCATATCTCCTAGAACTGCTATCTTTCTATCTTTTGATTTTATAACTCCTATAGTCTTGAGTGCAGACTCACAAGCAAACGGAGAAGAATTGTAAGTATCATCTATAATAAGGGTATTTTTTATTCCAGAGAGGAGTCTCATCCTGCCAGGGGGAACATCATAATTTTTCAGTGCATTTATAGCTTGAAGCATATTTAGCTTTAGACTATGAGCGAGCGCGAGCGTAGCGAGCACAGCATACACATGGTTTCTACCAAACACCCCTTCTATTACCACAGGTAGACTACTGCCGTCTTCATCTACACGAAACATTATACCTTGAGGGATACTCTTGCTTCTGGTTTTATTTTCGTCTTCTTTTACATACAAGATACTCTCCTCGGAAGCCAAGAAATCAGCATCTTTTTGAAATCCATAAGTAACTGTTATATTTTTTGTTTTACTTTTCATACTTAATACTGCCTCATCATCTGCATTCAAGATAAGCAGTCCAGCCCCGCCTGCATCAGCTATGCTGGAAGCATTGCGAGCCGGTTTTTTTAGAGTTTTTAAAAGACCACTTTTTTCTTCTATCAAATGTTTGCGTGAATTAAAGAATTCTATATGTGCTGGAGTTTCACCTATAGCTGTCATAATAACAGCATCTGTTTTAAGCCATAAAACAGTCTCTCTCATATCACCCTGCTTGCCGACACCGACTTCAAGTATCAACCACTCGGGATATTTGTGTGGCCAGATGACAAGCCATGCACCTTTTAAAATATTTAAAAACCACATAATGGGGCTATTCCAAGCATTTGGAACACCAAGTATTGTGAGTGGCAATCCTATTTGACTATTGTAGCTCTTTTCACTTTTACGAACATAAGCAAACTCTGAAAGAACAGCATATACTGCGTCTTTTGTAGAAGTCTTGCCTACTGAACCAGTGATAGCCACTACTTTTGGCTTGTATTTGCAAAGCACGAGCATAGACTCTAGTTTCAAAATATGAATTATAATTTTTTTGAAAAATGTTTTCATAAATGTTCCCTCTCCTTTCTAGGAGAGGGCTAGGGTGAGGTTATCTATCAGGTGGAACTTCGTAATAGTTCAATAAAAATTTGGTAATATTCAAAAATGGATCAGTCCAGGTCATTGATGCATAAGGAACACCTTTTGGATTTACCGCATACAAGAAAACTATAAATTTAGGGTCATAGGCAGGGAAATATCCAAAAAAAGAGTGCGTGTGCCTGTCTTCATAGTAACCTCCTCCTACATTGTCTGCAACCTGTGCTGTACCAGTCTTTACAGCTACACTATAATGAGGAAGTTTGGCCAGTCCTCCTTTGAGGGATTTATCCATCACAGTTACGAGCATCCGAGTGATTTCTTCTGCTGTTTGTTCACTTATTTTTGTTTTAGATGTAGGATAAATTATTCTTTCTTCTTTGCCACTTTGATATTTTATTCTATCTACTACATGAGGCACAACCAAGTTCCCACCATTTGAAAGTGCTGCAAGCGCCCGTATCATTTCTATAGGAGTCAGAGCTATCCCTTGACCAAAAGAAGCATTGGCATATTCTATATCTCGTGCATTATGCAAATTTTTCGTTAAATTAGAAATAAGTCCACTGGTCTCATTTGGTAAATCAATTCCTGTTTTTTTATCAAATCCATAAGAAAGCATATAATCGTGTAAATTTTGTTTACCTAAATGTTGATAGACAAACACCATTCCAGTATTTAATGATTGATTTAAAACTTCTTGCATACTAATATCTGTTCCTCTACCTTTTTTATCAAAATTATTTATAACTTTATTGTTATCTACTATTACAAAACCAGTATCATTATATTTTGTATCTGCAGTTACTACTCCTGTATCCAGTGCTGCTGCCATCACAAGTGGCTTGACAACAGAACCAAACTCTAAAACATTTTCCACTATTGGATTAGAAAAACTGGAAGCATCTTTTACTTTTGAAAAATTATTTAAATCAAAATCTGGCTTGCTGGAAATAGCGTAGATAGACCCATCCATCGGATTCATAATTATTCCACCTATGGCATCTGCTTGATATTTTTCTCTTACTAATTCTAATTCATTTTCTAAGAAATTTTCTATGTTTGGCTCTATGGTGGTGATGATATCGCCTTTTTTTACTTTATTTTGGAACAAAGTTTTGTTTAAATTGGAAAATACTTCTGCAAAGAAATTTACATACGGATTGTCTTTGTCTCGTGAGAGTATATCTTCATACTCTTTTTCTATGCCATAACGCCCTCCGAGCTGGTCACCTTTGTAAGCCACAAATCCTAAAGTGTGCGAAGCCAAATTACCTCCTGGAAAAAAACGCCATTTTTCTTCAGATATTTTTACTCCAGTTATTTTTAAAGCAGACACTTTGTCTGCTTGCTCTTTGGTTATTTTATTTATTATCTCTTCATAGGGGTCTTTTTTCTTGGCTGCTTTTATCAAAAATTCATCTTTGTCTATCTCTATGACTGTAGAGAGTTTTTCATATGCTTCTTCATCATTTACTATCTGACTAGGGTCTATAGTAACCTTAAATCCCACTGCTTGCATACCAGCAGATACTAGCTCTCCGTCTTTCTGTTCGAAAAATATTGACCCTCGCTCCGAGATATTTGAAGAGGGGGTCACATACTGACGATTTGCAATACCAGAGTAGCTCTTGCCATGCACTACAGATACCATAAAAAGTTTACTTATCAAAATAAAAGCAAATATAAGTGTGCACAAAGAGAAAATTTTGGTTCTGCCTGTAAAGTTAGAAGGATTAGATTTCATTTTGCGCTAATTTTACAGTACTAGAATTTAAACCGAGTGGTATTCGTGTAGCAAACTCTTGTTTCACTTCACCAAATCCTAAAGTTTTAGATAAAGTCAGGTCAACAGAACTTGATATATTGATATATTCTAATTCCAAATTAGCAACTTCATTTGATACAAGACGAGAATGAACATCCAGAGTTCGACGTTCTATAATGTTTAGCACCATATTACTCAAAATCAATAAGTAAAAAAGAGCAAGCCCACCCAAAGATACAAGTAAAATATTTAGTATACGTTTCTTGATATTGTTATTGTCTACAATATCTACACTGCTAGCGTAATTCTTTGCATAACTTTTTATTTTAAAACTTGCTTCTTTCATAATATTACTTTTTTACTTAACTATTAATTACTAATTTTTTCCAACACTCTCAATTTCGCACTTCTTGATCTATTATTTGTTTTTAATTCTTCAATTCCCGCTGTTATTATTTTCTTATTTATTAGTTTTGCCTTGCCTTCTCCTACTTTCTTTTTATAAAAATTCTTAACTATTCTATCTTCCAAACTATGAAACGATATGACGGACATCCTGCCTCTTATTTTTAAAATATCAAACCCTCCACTTAGCCCAAACTCTAGAGTATTCAATTCATCATTTACTGCCATACGCAATGCCTGAAAAGTCTTTGTAGCAGGATTTATCTTGCCTTTTTGAAACTTTTTCGGCACTGCATTTTTTATAATCTCTACTAATTCAAAAGTAGTTTTTATCTTTTTTACCTTCCTCGCTTCTACTATCAGCCTTGCTATTCTCCTACTAAACCTCTCCTCACCATAACCATAAATAATATTTGCTATATTTTCTTCGCTCCAATTATTTACGATGTCTTGTACCGTCAGGTCTTCTGATGAGGGATTTGCTTTCATAGTCATAAACAATGGCTCATCTTTCATGAAAGTAAATCCCCTACCAGAATTCTCTAATTGGTCTGAACTAAGTCCCAAATCAAGCAATACTCCGTCTACTTCGGGTGTTGGACACCTGGAATCTCGGTGTCCAACACCCGAAGTTTCCACAATTTCTTTTATATCTCGAAAGTTTCCATTTACAAAAGTAATTCTGTCTTCCAACCCTACAAATTTATCTTTTGCTTTGTCCCATGCAGACTTGTCTTGATCTATACCGATGACTTTTACATTTTGGTAATTTTTCAATATCTCAATGCTGTGTCCTCCACCACCAAAAGTACCATCTACTACTACAAGATTGTTTCCAGAAGCAAGGCTTTGGGGATTTTTCTCAAGATTCAGCCCTTCTACACTTTCTTTTAAAAGAACACTCGTATGAACTGTTTTCATGCTACCTATTCTCACTACCTAACTTTTCTGCTAATGCTCCGGATTCTTTCTCGATTTTTTCTTTGTATACTTCCCACACTTTTTCATTCCACACTTCTACTCTGTCTTCTACACCCACTACTACTGCTGAATTTTTCAAATTAATCCTCTCTTTCAAAAATGTCGGAATTAAAATTCTACCGATACTGTCTAGTTCTACTTCTGCTGCACGGCCAAACATAAATCTGTTGAAACTTCTCTTATCTGCAGAGAGAAATGATAGGTCGGATTCTGAATTTGAAAGTTTCTTTGAAACCTTTGTCCACTCTTTGATTGTGAAAATGAACAGACATTGGTCGAGTCCTGAAGTAATTATTATTTTCTTACCGAGTTCCTTGCGAAACTTTGCAGGCAAAGACATTCTGTTCTTATCATCTATAGTATGTATGTATTCGCCGATAAGCATGTTTTTATAATTTTTACCCAAACCATTACTCTAACTCCTACTCTACTAATTTCCCACTTTTTCCCACTTGTCTTACATTCTACTCCACTCTCCCCCACATAGCAAACAAGATAAAATAGCCACCTGTGGATAACTAAATACGACAACTAACCTCATCCCCAGCCCTTCTCCTGAAAGGAGAAGGGGGCTTCCTCTCCTTTCAGGAGAGGATTGAGGTGAGGTTGAAAAAATGCGGTAGGTCTTGCCTACCGCATTTTAATTTCTGCTTGCAAAAGTTGTGTGTGTATGTTAAATTTTTTTTTGTGAATCAAAAACCCCGTAAAGGGGTAAAAAAATGGAAAAAACAATGGTGGCTGTCCCCTTTTATCTTTTATCTTTTATTCCTGTCTCGGCTTCATTAGTGGGAAAAATTGCGTTTCGCGGATGGATTTGTCAGCTAGAAAAGCAAAGAGCATTTCGCCAAAGCCGAAGCCACAAGCAGGAGGCATACCGTATTCTAGCATTTCTACAAATTCCAAATCTGGCATCATAGCTTCTTTGTCTCCTTTGTTCAATAATTCTTGCTGAGCGGCAAATCTTTGCATTTGATCTATCGGATCATTTAATTCTGAAAAACCATTGCCCACTTCACTACCTGCGATAATAATCTGAAATCTTTGTGTAAGCTCACTATTTTCATTGCTAGATTTTGAAAGCGGAGATACAAGTTTTGGATGACCAGTGAGGAATACTGGCCCAGAGATTTTTCTCCTACAATATTTCCAAAGAGTATCCACCAGTCGCTCCATAGTCTCCCCATCATACACTACACCCAAATCGTCTAATTTCTTTTTTATTTCTTCATATGTAGTGTCGAGCAAGTTTATACCTGTTTCTTTTTTTACTGTTTGAGTGTAATCTATCCGCTCCCACCTATCATCTTTACTCCCCAGATCAAATTTGTGACCTCTAGTTTCAAAAATAGTTTTACCAAAAACTTCCAGTGCTATTTTTTTATAAAGTTCTTCTACAAGAGCCATTCCATCTTCATAATTTGCATAAGCAAAATAAAATTCCATATTTGTAAATTCTTGTAAATGATTTGCATCTGAACCCTCATTTCTATATGCTCGCCCTATTTCAAAAGTTTTTGGAAATCCTGCTGCCATAAGTCTTTTTTGCCAAAGCTCTCCAATAGAAATACGCAAATAAAGTGGAAGCTTAAAATCTTCATTATAAGTTTTAAAAGGAGTCGCTTCTGCCCCACCTGTAGTCACTTCAAGTGTCGGAGTCTCTACTTCCAAAAATCCTTTTTCTTTCATAAAGTTTCTAGTAGTCTCCCAAAATTTTGTCTTTTTTATAAGTAGATCTTTTACTTCTTTATTCATCAATATATCCAGATATCTTTTTCGAAATCTCTCCTCTGTATCGAGAAGCCCGTGCCATTTTTCTGGAAGAGGTAGAAGTGTTTTTGTAAGCATTCTCCAGTCTGTGGCTTCACAAGTCTGCTCTCCCCTTTTGGTTGCAAAAAAAGTTCCTTGTATTTCTACAAAGTCACCTATATCTACCACTTCATTAAAAAACGCTAACTTTTCATCTCCTAAAACATCTTTTTTTAATAATCCTTGAAAAGTCCCTGTGCCATCGTAGAGTGTAATAAAAACAATAGCCCCCTGCCCACGAATAGACATAATTCGTCCAGCAATCCATTTTACTTCTTTATTTTTTTCTAAAATAGAAAAAGAATTTATAACTTCACTTAATGTGAGCTCTCTTTTGGATTCTGCTGGGTATGGATTTACACCTCTATTTTGTATGAGTTTTAATTTTTTTATTCTTGTGTCTCTAATTTCATCTATTGAAGACATTTAATTGATTGATTAAACATTAAGATACACTAACAATTTGATAATTTACCGTACCTTTTGGTGTTTGAAAAGAAATAACTGCACCTTTTTTATTTCCAAAAAGAGCTTCACCAAATGGAGACTTGTTTGAAATTTTACCCTCTTTTATATCTGCTTCTTGATGACCTACAATAATATAAGCGATTTCTTCTTTACTTCCTTCTTTTTTTACAATAACTTTGGAGCCAACTCCTACTATGTCACCTCCTTGTGGAGTTACAATTTGAGAATTTTGTAAAATGTGTTCAATCATTTGTATTCGTGTTTCTAGTTTTGCTTGATCTTCACGAGCTTGATGATATTCTGCATTTTCCGACAAATCCCCCAAAGACTTAGCATATTCTAAAGCACTTATGATTTCTTTTCTTTTTGGCCCTTTCAAATCCGAAAGCTCTAACATAAGCTCTTTTTTCTTTTCTTCTGTTATATAATCCAACTCTTTATTCATATTATAAATATTAGCTTTTTTAAGGGTAAAAAGCAAGACCCGAATTTTCCCCTCCCCTGATAAGGGGAGGTTGGGAGGGGTTGTATTTTCACTTGCAAGTGATAGGTGTATTGTGCTAGTATTCTCTATATGGCAAAAACAGTAATAGAAGTAAAGAAAAACCCAAACGAAAACAATACCAGCATTTTGCGACGTTTTTCTCGCAAGATTCAAGAATCAAATATAATTCAAAAAGTTAAAGGGAATAAATATAATGAGAGAAAAGAGTCCAAGCTTAAACTTAAAAAAAGTACCCTAAAAAAACTAAGCCGCAGAAAAGAAATAGATAAACTTCGTAAACTCGGCAAGATGAAATAAATGAAGTTTAAGAATATTAAAAATGATATTCTAGGTGAAGACTATTCTCTATCTATAGCATATGTAACAGAGAAAAAGTCTCGAGAAATAAATAAAAAATATAGGAATATAGACAAGCCCACTAATGTGCTTTCTTTTGCTTTGGATAAAAATTTAGGCGAAATCATCTTATGTAAAGGTGTAATCAAAAAAGAATTGAAAAAGTTTAATAGAACTTTTGAGCAATTACTCGACTTTTTAGTTATCCACGGAATGCTACATTTGAAAGGAATGCAACATAGTAGTAGAATGGAAAGAGCTGAAAAATATTACTGTCAAAAATATGATAAGAAAAATTTCGATAGGCATAGATGTGGGCTCCATCACGACGCGAGTCGTGGTGGGAGAATTCTTTAAAGGAGAAACAAATCCTAAAATTATTGGTGTGGGAGAATCTATGACTATGGGTATGCGTCACGGCTATGTCGTATCATTCCCTGATGTTTTAAATTCTGTTAAAACTGCAGTGCTCATAGCAGAAAAATCTTCTGGAATAAAAATTAAACGTGCATTTGTCTCTATCGGTGGGGCGACTCTCCGCGGGACAGTGAGTACGGGTAGTACTATCATATCAAAAGCTGATAGTGAAGTAACAAACCTTGATATACACAAAGCCCTTGAAGATTGTGAAAACAATATAAATTTAGGCAACAAAAAGATTATTCAATCTTTTCCTCTGTCTTATAAACTAGACGGCAAAGATGTGCTCGGCAGATTAGAGGGAATGCATGGAAACAAGCTCGAGATAAAAGCACATTTTATTACTTGTTCCAAGCAACACTTTGAAGACCTACTAGAAGTCATCGAGGAAGCAGGAGTGGAAGTGATAGATTTTATCCCCTCCCCCATAGCTGGTAGCCTGATAGCCCTCTCCAAAAGACAAAAGATGGTAGGTATCGCACTCGTAGATATAGGTGGAGAGACTACATCACTCGCAGTATTTGAAAACGAGTTACTTATCTCTCTTCACACTTTTTCTATTGGTGCGTCAGACATCACAAACGACATAGCTCTCGGACAAAAAATTGGTCTTGAAGAAGCAGAGAGTGCCAAACTCGGCATCAGCTCATTTGACTTCCCTACAAAAAAATTAAATGAAATAGTTGAAGCCAGACTCTCTGACATATTTGAACTTATTGAAAATCACTTAAAAAAAATAAAAAGAAATGAACTTTTGCCTGCAGGAGTCGTATTCATCGGTGGCGGAGCAAATACTATTGGCCTTTTAGAACTATCAAAATCATTTTTAAAGCTCACTTCTAAGACAGGCACTACAGATATGTTTGGTGTAACGAAAACCAAACTCCGTCACCCCCAATACTTCATCGCTCTCGGACTTCTCCTCTCTATAAAAAATCAAACAGGCTATTCCGGAGGAACTTTCAGTAACTTATTTAAAGATATAAAAAATACACTCAAAGGTGGCCTCAAACAACTGATGCCTTAAAACAATTTTGTCAAGTTTGCTTTTTTTATTCTCTGGTATTATATTAGAGGTGTAAAGTAATTATGTATTTATTATGTTTATTAGCTTTAATATAAGAAAATTATGCCAAAAGTAAATCCAGAAATAGAGAGCTTTGCTCGTATAGTAGTGATAGGAATAGGAGGATCAGGAAAAAATGCAATAAACCACATGATAAACTCCAAAGTCAAAGGAGTAACTTTTATATCTATGAATACAGATACCCAAGACTTGCACAATTCCCTTGCTGAAAAGAAAATCCATATTGGTAAAAACCTGACAAAAGGCCTCGGTGCTGGTATGAATCCCGAAGTCGGCAAGAAAGCCGCTGAAGAAACAAAATCAGAAATTCAAGATGTAATCAAAGGTGCAGATATGATATTTATCGCTTGTGGTATGGGTGGAGGCACTGGCACGGGGGCAGCCCCTATTGTTGCTCGTTCAGCAAAAGAACAAGGTATATTAACTGTCGCAGTTGTCACCAAGCCTTTCTTCTTTGAAGGTCAACATCGTACAAAAATTGCTGAAAAAGGTATCGATGATTTAGCAAAAGAAGTAGATGCGATCATTGTAATTCCAAATGACAAATTACTCCAGCTAGCAGAAAAGAACACAAATTTCAAAGATGCTTTTGCAAGCTGTGACAATGTCCTTCGTCAAGCAGTAGAAGGTATCTCTGATCTCATTACTACACCTGGAATCATAAATGTAGACTTTGCTGATATCAGGGCTATTATGTCAGACGCGGGTTCGGCACTAATGGGTATCGGACTCTCTTCTGGTGAAAAGCGTGCAGAAAATGCAGCACTTCAAGCTATAAATTCCCCCCTCCTTGAAGTATCTATTCATGGAGCAAAAGGAGTATTGTTTGCTATCTCAGGAGGAGACGATATCACAATCTATGAAATTCAAGAAGCTGCAAAGATAATCACAGAGTCTATAGACAAGGACGCAAAAGTAATCTTTGGTACTATACACGATGATAAATTAAAAAAAGGAGAACTAAAGGTTACAGTTATAGCTACAAACTTTCCTACTGACATGCCACGAAAAACACTTTTTAATGCAGTTCCAATGAAAGAAAATGCGCAAATAGTAAAAAAAGAAAATGCGCAAATAGTAAAAAAAGAAATACACAATACTATCCAAAGCCAAAATCAGAATTCAAACATAAATTCAAACAATAACATAAACAACAACGACTTTATTAAAAAAATAGAAAAAAAGCCTGAAGTAATAGAAGACATAATCATAGAAGATGATACAGATGACTGGAGTGCTGTCCCAGCTTTTTTAAGACGAAATAAAAAATAAATTATGACATATGACTTAATTATAATAGGTGGTGGACCGGCAGGTACGGCTGCAGCTATATATGCATCTCGCAAGAGACTAGAGACACTACTCATCACAAGCGAATGGGGTGGGCAGAGCATAGTATCCGAAAAGATTTACAACTGGGTCGGTTCTACTTCTATCTCTGGAACTGAACTGGCAGAAAATTTCAAAAATCATGTATTAGCAAATGCTACTGAAACTTCTACTCTCAAAGTAAAAGACAGTGAAAAAGTAAAAAATATCTCAAAAGAAAATGACATCTTTAAAGTCACAACAGAAACAGGTGAAGAATTTTCCACAAAGACAATCCTCATAGCCACCGGCTCTGGGCGTAGAAAACTCGAAGTAAAAAATGCAGACACCCTAGAACACAAAGGGCTCACCTACTGTGCATCTTGCGATGGTCCTTTATTTTCTGATATGGATGTGGCAGTAATCGGTGGAGGAAATGCTGGTTTTGAAACAGCAGCCCAACTACTGGCATATTGTAAATCTGTAACACTATTACATCGTAGTGATACTTTTCGAGCAGATGAAATAACAGTAAAAAAAGTTTTAAAAAATCCTAAAATGAAAGCAATTAAAAATGTGGATATTTTGGAAATCAAAGGCGACAAATTTGTAGAAGGTCTCATCTACAAAGACCAAAAAACGGGCGAACAAACTGAACTAAAAGTCACTGGTATATTTGTAGAAATAGGACAAATTCCAAACACTAGTTTTGCAAAAGACATAGTTCCACTAAACAAATACAATTCTATAAAGATAGATCCGAAAACTCAACAAACAGAGACTGCTGGCATCTGGGCTGCTGGAGATTGCTCAGATGTGCTGTATCACCAGAACAATATCGCAGCTGGTGATGCAGTCCGAGCACTGGAAGATATTTATCTATATATACACACTAAATAATTATTTACTCTTTATTTTTTGCACATAATTTATTTACTTCTATCAAATCGCTCTCTGTGAGTTTTTTACTGTTACCATTATTTAATTTATACATTATGGCTTCTGGGTCTTCTATGTGTTCGAGCCCCAATGCATGACCGAATTCGTGAGCGAGAACTCTGACTAATTTAATTCTACTATCATATTGATAGATGTCTATGCTAGTCCCCTCCAGAGAGCTCTTGTACAGGCCTTCTTCAAATTCTTCGGTATAATCTTCGCCTATTTTATTAAACTTCTTCACATTTAGATTTAGAGACTGAGCTAAAGTATTGAGCTCTACTACAAAATTATTTATCTCTGAAACCATAGCATTTAAATCATCTTGAATTTTATTTATTTTTTCAACTTCACTATCTAGATATATTTTTTCTTGTTCTAGTATTCCATATTTTTCTTTGTCTCTCCCCCTATGTGCATTTGCATATACCACATCTCTATTGTATGCATCTTGTCTTGCCTGAAGATTGCTGACTAGAGAATTTAATTTACTTTTAATTTTTAGGTATTCACTTTGTGCTAGCTCATATTTACTTTTCAAGATATCATAAGAAACTTTTGTGTTATCTATTATCCCTCCTACATTTTGTAATTTTACTGTTGCTTGCTGACGATTATCGTAAACTAGATTTATTTTTAAATCTCCGTCTTCTCTATATTCAAAGAGGTTTTTACTGGTCGGCGTTTCCCAGATAGCTTCTGCTTCAGTTACCATCTTCAAGAATTCTTCTTTTGATAATCCAAACTGGGTATTAAAACTACCTAAACTATAAACTATAGGGTCTCTGCATGGTAAATACTTGTTCTTTAGCTGACGAAAAGAATTTTCTATTTGAGGACGAAAAACAAAAAACACTATTCCAAGTAATGTAATTGCAAATACATTTTTAGTAAAATTTTTCACCTTTAAATTATAACATTTATTCTACTCTAACTCCTCACCCTGACTCACTTGTTTTTTCTACTGAAAAAACATAGCTCCGCCTGTCACAGCTAAAAAATCTAAACTACTTTAGATTTTTCTTTACAATGTGAACTAATTATATCATTTGCACGAATTCTTTACGAGAGAAACAAATAGCGTGCCTCGCGCGTGCTACGCACGCCTGTGTGATACACAGTTTCTCCAAAGGAGAAAAGCGAGGCACGCAATGCCAATACAAAATGGACTCGGTTTTGCGAAACTATTTTGCGGGAGGAGAGGATTCGCAAAACCGAGACTAATGTTTTTGAAATTCGGCGGGAGATCCGCTATGAGAAAAAGTCAAGCATTTCGGTAAATTGTTTTGTGTTTCATCATCATCCAGATAATATTAACCATTTGTCGTCGTAAACACACCAATGCTTGTGATTTTGATTTGCCTTCACTAATCTTTCTCTTGAAATATGCTCTAGCTCTGTCATTACCCATTCTTGAAATTTGTGATAGTGCCATTCTATGAAAAGCACAATTTAATCTTCTATTCCCACTTCTACTTTTCACATGTCTGACTTTCTTACCACTAGAGCGTTCTCTCGGTGAACAACCAGCATATTTTGACAAAGCACCGGGAGAATGAAAATGATTGATGTCGCCGATTTCTCCCACGATGGTGGAGGCCAAAACCATTCCGCAACCACTGGCAGTCTGGATGGTGTAGCCACCAAATCAAGTAGTGTCGTCATATCTTTTTCAAGGTCAACCACTTCAACATGAATATCTAAAAGTCTTCGGACTTTTCTTTTCATGGTTTTCAAGAGAAATGGATCGCATTTTGGCTTAGCATTTCTCCAGAATCGTAATGCTTTTAATGCAAATGGGTCTTTGAATTTCTGTTCATACTCTGTGTTGTAGATACGATACAAGAGCGTATGGACTTGGTTTTTCAGTCGTGTTCTCTCTAACACCAAATCCTCTCGATCAATTGATATCTCCTTTAACTGCTTGGCTTTCTTACTCTCCTTTGATATTGTATATGGCAGGAGCGTGTCAATACTTTGTATCATGACTTTAGCGACTCCTAGCGCATCCAGAGAATCACTTTTCTCTGGATGTGTTGCGTTTTGCCTCTGTCTATCAACTAAAATACTTGACACATGGTATACCGGATATTTTTCATACAAGTATCCAGCTAATCGTTCGCCATATCCTCGGACATCTTCCAACCCGATGTAGGGTGAAAGAACACCGCTGTGTTCTTTCACCTTCTCCTCGAGTGTTTCAAAATCTTCTTTGTAATTACCGACCGTGATTTCAAACAGTTTCTCTCCGTAGGGAGAAATACCGACTGCGGTATGCGTATCCTTGTGGACATCAATACCGACGAACATGCAATTGCTCTTTTGTGCTGTTGTCATATATTTTCTGTTAACTTGTAATCTCACTTTCGAGGGTGAGTAGTGCATGAATTGAAACCCCAGTATGCGAGAGTCATGTGCCTTACGGCTGACCATCCGCTATTTGCTCATGTTCGTGCACAGAAGAGATTTGGAGCAATCCTCCGTGAGTCGTGTCCCTCGACTACGCTCGGGAGCTTGTCCTGAGCTTGTCGAAGGACGACAGGGTGCGGGTATGCTATACCAAATCTCATCTCTACACTCTACTGTTTTTGAGAAAAATCGCTTAATTCTTCAATACAAAAACCCAGTAGATTCTCTCATACTGGGTGTGGGGAGGAATGCGGGGCGGGGTTTTGGATTTTGGCGGAGGGGGCTAAAAAATGTTAACCTAATAAACTTCTTGTTGATAACATTTTTCACAATACACGATTTCTGGTCGGTCTGGTGCATAAGAAGTTTCAAATTCATTTTGACAAGGTTCATTTCCGTGGGTATGTTGAGCGGTATTTTTATATAAATTATTTGTAGAGGAATCACCTTTACACTGGCATGTTCGGTGCCAAAATTTAAGTGGATTATGCTTTACAAATCTTTCAGCATGACGACAATTTGGGCACCTATTTGGTATCGGTAGATTCATTTTTTGGTAAAATTGTAATTCGGAATCGGTAATCTTAAAAGCTAAAGTACATTGGTGATTGCACTGTTCTTTATGTTCGCAACCAATTACTTTTCCAACTATGTCTTCTGGTGTAGTAGATATAGAAACTGGAAGTTCTTCGGGATTTATTTCAACAATATAATTTCTGGTTTCTGACTCTTTCCATTTATAGCCTTGACTTTCTGCTTCACTTTGTGAGAGTGGTAAATATTCTTGAGCCACAGTTTCGTTATAGGCAAAGGGGCTTAAATCTGGGGCGAAGTATTCTCCGTAATAATATTTTTGTCCATTTGAATCCACATAGGGCATTGTCTTCATATTTTCTATGATTTTCGGCAATAACGCTTCGTATTCTTCTTTCGTATATTGCTTGTTTAATATACAATACTGCTTTTTTCTTAGACCGACACAACCGAAAAGATGATCAGAATTTTCACAGGTGTCCATGTAAGTTCCATCAAAGTTGTGCCAAGCACAATAACTAAACTTTACGTTATTGAGGGATATTGCACTTACAATTTCGTAGGATAATTCAGAGCCATCAACGACAACATATCCGTCATAGCAAGTTTTTAGTTTATTCCCATGATTGATAAATTTAGAATCTTCCACAAGGTCAGAATCAAATATAAATTCTGAATTTTTTGAATTAACAACATAGTCGCCCACAGTTTTAACATTTTGGAATCCGTGCATATATTTTGTCGGATTCTTTACCCAGAGTTTTTCTGAATCTTGTTTTACTTCCTCTAGTCCTTCTCTGGTATCAAGATTTAGCTCTTTAATTTTTTGGAAGTATTCGTCCTTTGAATACTGAACATTAAATATGGAATACTGTTGATTACGCAAATTTACTGAACCGACACAATCGTGGCAGTTAGTACAGTTTTTACAGTAGACAAGGTCTTGAGAATTTGAGCAGTCTTCTGAAAAGAGAACTTTATAACATTTTTTAGACGAAATACACCCGTAGCACAGTTCACATTCACTGGAATTAAAACAGTCTAGAGAATTTTTAGAATAAAATAATGAATAACTGTAAGAACAATCTTCATTGTGGTCGCTAACGAAAATTAAATAGCAATTTTTATTAAAAGCTGAACCATTCGTATATTCACTGTTGTGATTTTGAAAAACGAAAGCATAGATACGAGGAACTTTTAGCTGTAGTTCTTTGAACTGTTGTAAAAATGGTTTGGAGAAATCAACCTCTTGTCCAAAAGATAAAGTATCCCATTTATCGCCGTGGAAACATTCACTGCAATATACAACATAAGGTTTATCTGAGGAGTATATTGAAATTATGCTTCTATCACAAAGACCACATTTGTTTTTATAAAGGTTGCGTTCATTTCTCCAAACAAAACGGCGTTTCATTCTACACTCTGGACACTGTGTTGGAGGTGGGACTTTTACTTTCTCATAAAAATTAAAATCCTCAGTTTCTATTGCAAAATTATTTTTACAATTTTGACAAACTCTATTTTCCGATTTCATGCGGTTATTATACCACTTTTTATAATATTCACAATTTGCTTGACTTCGTTCGCTCATTTGCTATACTAAGTATACAAAGTGCCGAAAGGCTCCGAGAAACCCCGCCAAAAGCGGGGTTTCGAGTTTCTAGAGGAAAGATTTTAATTTTTGTTTAATTTCGTCAAAAAGTTCATTTGGAACTTCATAGAGCTTTCTTTTTAATCTTTTTACACTAACTAATTTCATTTGAGCTAAAATAGCAGAAACTTTTTGACCATTCGGGTCAGTGTAATTGAAATAAAAATCAAAATCTTTCTGTTTTGTGGAAAGTGATATAGCCCAAAACATATGATTGTTAAATTTTTTAATAATCAAAATTGGACGAGAAAAATTGTCCCCGCTTTCGTTTTGTTCAAAACCGATATTTCTTCCAAGACTACACATCCAAACTTCTCCCTCTTTCGGAAATTTTTCAGGATCATTTTTCTCGGCTTCAATTTTCTTTTTTAACTCATTCCAAGAGTCAAAAT
>Ga0210057_1002768_pt1 | contig 24797 bp, 22 predicted proteins | sample CryGeyCG2114_010_2_FD_183968 | JGI IMG/M metagenome (GOLD analysis project Ga0210057, IMG submission 183968) | Groundwater microbial communities from aquifer - Crystal Geyser CG10_big_fil_rev_8/21/14_0.10 (SPAdes) (version 2) | ecosystem: Environmental > Aquatic > Deep subsurface > Groundwater ...
TTAACAAGAGCTGCTCCACCGCCAGACACGATACCTTCCATAATGGCAGCCTTTGTTGCAGCAACTGCATCATCAATTTTGTCCTTGAGATACTTCATTTCAGTTTCTGTCGCAGCTCCAACGCGGATAACCGCAACGCCACCTGAGAGTTTCGCGATACGTTCTTCAAGTTTTTCCTTATCGAATTTTGAATCACTTGCGCTGTGTTGTGCGCGAAGCGAAGATACCCTGTCTTCAATAGCAGCTTTTTTACCCTTACCGCCTACGATAGTGGTGGTGTCTTTAGTTGCAATTATCTTTTGAGCACGGCCAAGCATGTTGAGCTCAACATTTTCAAGCTTGACTCCTAAATCTTCACTCACCACAGTACCTCCTGTGGTAACAGCGATATCAGCAAGCATATCTTTCTTTCTGTCTCCATAGCCAGGCGCTTTCACCGCTAATACAGAAAACGCTCCACGAAGTTTGTTAACTACAAAAGTAGTAAGTGCTTCGCCTTCTACGTCGTCTGCAATAATGACCAATTCTTTCTTACCTGTTTGAGCAACCTTTTCAAGCAATGGAAGAATTTCTTGTACCGATGCAATTTTCTTGTCAGTAATAAGAATTGCGGCATCTTTGTATTCAGCTTCCATACGTTCTGAGTTGGTTACCATGTAGGCTGAAACATACCCACGGTCAAATTCCATTCCTTCTACCAACTCTGTTTCAATTTCTGTACCTTGTGATTCGTCCACCGTCACAACTCCGTCTTTACCAACTTTTTGAATCACCTCTGCAATTTTTGCTCCTATTTCTTCACTTTCTGCAGAAATAGTCGCCACCTGCTTGATTTCTTCATTTGATTTTTCAGGAATCTTTTTTGCAAGACCTTGCAATGTTGCAACAACATCACGAGCTGCTTTTTCCATACCGCTTCTAATACCCATTGCGGAAAGCCCCATTGCGGTGTGCTTCATCCCCTCTTCAACTAGCGCCTGAAGAAGTACTACTGTTGTGGTTGTGCCGTCACCAGCAAGGTCATTTGTTTTATTTGCGACTTCTTTAACAATCTCTGCTCCCATATTTTCAAATTTATTTTTGAGAGAGATTTCTTTTGCAATAGTTACCCCATCGTTGGTCATGTGAGGTCCACCGTACCCACGATCAATAATGACGTTTCGTCCTCGTGGTCCAAGGGTTACTTTTACTGCATCTGCCGCTTTATCAAGTCCAGCCTTAACGCTTGCGCGTGCTTCTGAATCAAAAAGAATAGTTTTAGCCATAGAATTTTTGTATCAATTATTTATTTTTTGATAATAGCGAGAACGTTAGACTCAGACACGATGTAGTACTCTTGCCCCCCTACTTTCACTTCTTCATGCCCATATTTACTGAACATAACGCGATCCCCCACAGACACTTGCATAGGTACTAGCACTCCGTCGTCGTACTTCCCTTGTCCAACAGCAACCACGGTTCCTTCTGTTGCTTTTTCTTGTGCAGAGTCAGGAATAATAATTCCGGACGCAGTGGTGGTTCCCATTTCTTCTGGAGAAAGTGGGCGCACCACAACACGATCCCCCAACGGAGTAAGTGGCACAGCAGATTTCTGTACCGCTGGCTTCTTTGATGTTTTCTTCTTTGTTGCCATAGATAAATTACATTCTTTATATACACTCACTGATAAAAGTTACACACTGCACGCATCTACCTCAAAAGAGGTATGCACTTGTGAAGGTCATTATAGAAGCACTCAGGACTGCACGCAAGGAATACCCATTTTCATTATCCAAAAATACCTTTTGCACCCCTCTCTATATCTATGCTATTCTTTTCGGAAGACGAGACACTACATTATTATGGCTTCCTTGGAGAACCTACTCTCAATAGTACAAATCATTCTTTCCGTCCTTCTGATTGGGGGTATTTTGCTACAGCAACGTGGCGCTGGTCTTGGTGGAGCTTTCGGTGGTGGTGACGTAAGTCAAAATTACTACACTCGTCGAGGTGCAGAAAAGTTTCTCTTTCAGGGTACGATAGTGGTAGCAATTCTTTTTGCACTTTCTGCAATCCTTGCACTGGTTATATAACTAACAACACATCCTTATAGAGGATATAGACGAATGAACGTACTCTCGCACATCTCGCGACTGTTAGGCAGAAAACATTCTGTCCGCACTCTCGACAACGCTGAGCGCCATATTGGTTCTCTGTTTACTGCTTCTGATTGGCTTATTGCAGGTTTCTTTTTTGTTTTGATGGCACTTGGTGCCAGTATGCTTTTTGTTAGTACGAGTACTTCACTATCAAAAGAAGTGCCGGTACGAGGAGGGACTCATGTAGAAGGGGTCATCGGGAGTCCTCGTTTTATAAATCCGCTACTCGCAATTTCAGAAACAGATAACGACGTAACGTCTTTAGTGTTTGGTGGGCTTATGAGTTCTAACGCAGATGGCTCGCTTACTCCCTATCTTGCAGAGCGATACGAGGTTTCTGAAGACGGGCTTATATACACCTTTACTCTAAAAGAAGGTATTACATTCCACGACGGCTCACCGATAACTGCAGACGACGTGGTCTTTACAGTGCAAAGTGCAAAGAACCCTGAAATAAAAAGTCCTCGTCGCGCAAACTGGGAAGGGGTTGAGGTGGTAGCCCTTGATGAGCACACTGTTGCATTTACACTCCGAGAACCGTACGGATTGTTTTTAGAAAACACTACGTTGGGTATTCTTCCGAAACACCTGTGGGGAGCAATCACAGCTGAAGAGTTTACGTTTAGCGACCTCAACAGCGACCCTGTTGGTTCAGGTATGTATCGCGTTGCGTCAATAAAAAAGAATTCCTCAGGAGTTCCGTCAGAATATAAACTTGTTGCATCAAAAACGACAGATGTGCGCCCTTATATCACCAACTTCATATTTCGTTTTTACCCAGACCAACAAGTGCTCGCTAGTGCGCTCACTAATGGAGAGGTCGACGCTGCACACTCGATTGCGCCGAGCGATGCAATAACAAAAAACAGAGTGACTGAAGAAGCAGTATTTGCACGGGTCTTTGGTGTGTTCTTTAACCAAAATCAACAAGAATTGTTTACTGATGAGATAGTGCGTATCGCGCTCGACAAGGCACTTGACAAAAAATCAATTGTCGATAAAGTTATCAGTGGCTATGGGACCGTATTGACGGGACCCCTTCCTCCAGACGAAGTAGGAAATAACGCGAGCAATTCAGAAGATGCCGAAGCGCATCTCAGAGCGGCGGAAGAACTACTTATCAAAAACGGCTGGGAACGTGGAGATGATGGAATTTTCACGAAAGGTAAAGATGACAAGAAGAAGCGCCTTGCATTCACTATCAGTACTGGCAACGCATCAGAACTAAAACGTGCTGCCGAGACTGTTGCTGAAACATGGCGTGCATTAGGCGCAGAGGTGACATTGCAGTTCTTTGATCAAAGTGATCTCAACCTTGAGATTATCCGCCCACGAAAGTACGACTCACTTTTGTTTGGACTCGTAGTCGGACGCGAATTGGATTTGTTTGCATTCTGGCACTCAACCCAGCGTAATGACCCAGGACTGAACATTGCGCTCTATGCAAACATCAGTACTGATAAGTATTTGGAACAAGCACGAAATGAGCTCGACCCAGAAAAACGTCGGGAACAAGCAGCGCTTGCTGCAGCAGAAATTGAACAGGAAACCGCTGCTATTTTTCTTTACGCGCCACACTTTACCTATATCCATGAACCTATGTTGCATGGTGTAACCCTAGGAACGATTTCAGCACCAAGCGATCGTTTTGCAGGAATCCAAGACTGGTACATTCATACCGAATGGGTATGGCCACTCTTTATTAAATAATTATTTACTTATAACTCTTTATGCATTCACAACGACAACCTTCGCGACCGCAGGCAAGTACTGGTACAGGTTCCAGACACCCAAAACCACGAGGAGGACAGCGACCGCGAGGACGCGGTGGTAATAGCCGCCGCCCAAGACGCGACTCATTCAGACGTCCTAGTCCAAAGCCGCTTCGTAATGCGGGCATGGCAGCACTCAAACAAGAAGAAATGGTGGAACTTCCTCCTATTGACCCTGATACTGTCCGTATCATTCCTCTTGGCGGTGTTGAAGAAGTAGGGCGAAACATGATGGCAATTGAAATTCCTGAGGGAATTATCGTGTCTGATGCCGGTTTTCAATTCATGAGCGAAGAAGCAGCTCCCGGTATTGATTACGTTCTCCCTAACACGCGATACCTTGAAGCGAACAAAGATCGCATTCTCGGACTCTTTATTACCCACGGACACCTCGACCACATTGGCGGCATTCCCTACCTTATTGACCGTATTGGTAACCCACCTATTTACACACAACAACTCACGAGCTTGATGATTAAAAAGCGTCAAGAAGAGTTCCCACACCTTCCTGAAATTCAGATGAACGTTGTGGAACCAGGTGGCCGTGTACAACTTGAAGCAAAAGACGGCTCACGCGCAATTGTTAAAACGTTCCCCGTAACGCACTCAATCCCCGACTCAATGGGACTCTCAATCGCTACTAAGCACGGTAACGTGGTAATTTCTGGCGACTTGAAACTTGAACACGATGAGGGCGACCCAAGCGATAGAGAAAAGAAAGTATGGGGAGATTTAGGAAAAGATAACAACATTATCTTCATCGCAGACTCAACTAACGCAGAGCGTGGAGGGTTCTCAATTCCCGAAAAGAAAGTATATAAAACACTTGAGGAAATCGTTACTCAAACTAAAGGACGTCTCATTATCGGACTCTTCGCTTCAAACTTTGAACGCATGATTCACATCGTGGAAACTGCTGAAAAATTAGGGAAGAAAATTGTACTAGAAGGCCGTTCAGTAAAAACCAACATGGAAATTGCTGAGCGTGGTGAATTCTTTAAACCAAAACCTGGAACTATCATTCCTTCTGAACAAATTGCAGATCACGCACCAGATAAAATCGTCATTATCTCAACAGGAGCTCAAGGAGAAGAGCAAGCCGCACTAATGCGTATTGCAACAGGTAGACACAAAACTATCAAATTCACCGAGCGAGACACCATTGTGCTTTCGTCTTCAGTTATTCCTGGAAACGAAGTGTCGGTGCAGAAATTGAAAGACAACCTATACCGCCACGGACTTACTATCGTGCACTATCGTTCAAGTGATGTGCACTCAACGGGACACGGAAACACTGGCGAATTGGTATGGATGCGTGAACAAGTGAATCCGAACTTCATGATGCCAGCCTACGGCTTCCACTCTATGCTCCGATGTCATGCAAACGCGCACATTGAAAGCGGCTATCCGAAAGAAAAAATTATTCTTGCTGACAACGGTAAGGTATTTGAGATTAAAAACGGTACTGAACTAACTGTACGGAAAGAACGCGTACCAAGTGGTCCTATGATGGTAGACGGATTTTCTATCGGCGATATGCAGGAGGTGGTTATTCGTGACCGACAAGCACTCGCTAAGGACGGTATGTTCGTTATTATCGCAACCGTTAATGTACGAACAGGGCAACTTAAAAAATCTCCTGATATTATTTCTCGCGGGTTTGTATACCTACGCGAAAGCCAAGGACTTCTGAGTGAAACTCGTCTCTTGATTAAGAAAAGTATTGAGGACATGACTCAGGGCATGAACCCTGTTGATCTTGAATACGTTAAAACAAATCTTACTGACACGGTTGAACGTTACTTGTTACAAAAAACAAGCAAGCGGCCAATGGTAATTCCAGTATTGATTGGTGTCTAAGTACACCGTTCACAAAACGCCCACACATGTGGGCGTTTTTTATTATGAACACGATATACTAATAACATCGTGAATTACGTTAGTAGAAATCCTAGAAAATTTTTGAGCGCCTTTACGACGCTTCTTTTATTAAATTTTTTCATCGCGGTTCACCATTTTTCAATTGCATACGTTAATTCATCGTTCATTGGTCAATTTGTTTCTGCAGAATTCGTTAGTTTGATTTATATGGTGGCATCGGTGTGTGTGATAGCGGCACTGGTTGCCATGCCCCATATTGTGCTTCGTTTTAATACGTGGGTTATGTTCCTTGTCACGATTCCTGTTCTTCAAGTAGTAGTGTTCTTTCTCGGGTTCTCTAACACCATAAGTAGCGTCGTGTTCTTTTTCATCGCACAAGGAGTGATGATGTTTGCTCTTCGCTATATTATGGATCTCTATCTTGAATCTCTTGCAAAAGACGAAAGTAAAACTGGGAACACGCGCGGCCTTTTTATAACCGCAGGAAATATTGGCGTATTTTTTGGTCCTATTATTATTTCTTTGATACTTATAGATGGTAATTTCTTACCTCTCTATGCATTTTCTGCGCTCCTTCTTGCGCCAGTATTTTTTATAGCAATTGGCCCACTGAGACATATCATTCCGAGTGCCCCAAAATCAGTAAACGTCCTCGGGAGTATTCGTGAAATAACCAAGTGTAGAGTAAATATCCGCTCTGTTATGATAGTGCATTTTATGATGCACCTCTTTAACTCTATTATCGCAATCTACGCGCCGCTGTATCTTTTTGAAATAGGAGGTTTTTCTTGGCAAGCTATCGGTACACTTATCGCCATCGCCCAACTACCCTACTTAACTCTTGAGGTGCCGCTCAGTATTTTGGCAGACAGGTTTATTGGGGAAAAAGAAATCATGATTACAGGTTTGTCAGTGTTGAGTATCATGATGATACTTATGAGCGTCACCCCTCTCTCTCTATTCCTCCTGTGGAGTGTGTGGTTTGTGGGAACGCGTGTAGGAGCTTCAATGGTAGAAATCGCAACAGAGAGTTATTTCTTTAAACAAGTAACCGAAGAAGACGCATCGATTATAAGTGCGTTTAGAATTTTGTGGCCATTAGGTGGTGTGGTTGCTCCTGCTATTGCACTATTACTCCTTCCATTTATTCCACTAGGATACCTCTTCGCAGTCTTTGGCTTTATTTTCTTGACGGGAATTCCCGTAGCTATGCGTCTTGTTGACACTCGCTAACGCTTAGAAAACACACTGAGCGACAGAAGGTGGTTTAACCCAAAATACGGGCAGCTTCTTTCAAGAAGGCGTGTTCACGCCGCACTATAAATTTCCCTTGGTAATCTTCAACCGACTGATTCACGTTTATAAGTTCCAGAGATTTTTCTAGAGGGACCCACATAGGCTTAAATCCGTCATCTATCTCTCCCTGTTCATACGCCGGCGTACCGACATCACCAAGAACTCTTGCAACAAAACCGTATGAGATGTGTAAGAGATCATGCTGCGTTCTGTACTCAATAGTAATGCCAAGCTCTGTTTCAATAGAAATGTCGCAGCCAACCTCTTCTATAATTTCGCGTTTCAACGCCTCTTCAATTGTTTCTCCAATCTCTACGCCACCACCTGGTAATTTGTAATAATTCTTTTTGCTAACACATTGAATTGATACTTCATTTTTTTCATTAAAAACTACTCCGCGCGCAGACTTACGGAGTTTAAAGTTTCTTTCTAAAATTTCTTCCGCTGGCTTGATACCCAATGCTTCTTCCGTAATTTCGTCTAAAAGTTTCATCACATAACTATACCAAACCCTAGCTGGCCGTGTGTGGCGATATGGAAACCTTTATCACTTAGACCGGGGCCATACGAAAAAACCACCATGGATAGGTGGTTTTTTCGTCCTCACTCCGTAAACTTAATTACTTGTACGGAAGTTTCGTGGCCAAATCATACTCATGTTTCCTGCACTGTCAGTGCTTCGAACAAGGTAGTAATAGGTTGTGTTTGGCTGCAAGTTTGACACAGTCACGGTATGACCTGTCTGAAGATTCCCGCTGTCAATAGCGAGTGTTCCACTCACATATGGTTGCTGACGAGGTCCAGTTGCTTCGTTTGCGGTCAACGGCGATGTGCTCCAGAATACCTGCCCAGTAGTTGATTCATTGGTAGTCCATGAGAACGTAGCTGATGTGTTGGTAAAAGTCACTGTTGGATTACTCAATACAGGAACTGTATCCCATGATACGTTGCTACCTGGATTTCCCGTACCACTCAACGCGCTGTTGAGTTTTGCAAGAGTAAGTGGACCTACTCGTCCGTATCCTGTTGTTTCCGGTGTACCGCTCGTCACAATGCTGTGCGAGGTTTGGAATCGTTCAACACCCGCCTTCGTCAATTGGCCATAGTAGCCAGTGATAAGCGCTTCTGGGTAGAAGATGGTGCTTTGTGCAAGATACGTTTGCAACGTAGTTACATCTGCATTTGAATCTCCAAAATCAAGCGTTTGCGTTATAAAGGCAGCGTTAGCATAGAGTGGAATAATAAGAGCAAGGACAAGCACTGATGCTGCAAATACTGTTGCAACAATTGCCATGGCGCGTTGTTGCACCGTCATAGTTATGGTCATAATGTTTTTTTATTAGTGGAGACAATAAATAGTCTCGAGATGGAGCTCTGAACACAGATAATGTGCAAATAGAGCGACTCTGAACCTAACTCCGTATCTATCCGTAAGTTCAGCTCTACTTAGATAAGTTTTACTTGTTTAAAGTATACCATAAAAATAGTAGTCAATCAACTCACCAGAAAATAGCTGGGGAACAGGGACTCGATTCTTACAGAATCTGTTCAGGTTGTATGATATTTTTCTCACACTATTTAAAAAATATCGACAACCTTCTGAAACACTTATCGCGTTTCAGCCCCTCTCAACTGGACCAGAACCAGTCGTCCTCCTTTCGAGCGAACGAGGGAAATATAAAAGCAGTGTTCGCGCGTATAGCTGGGGAACAGGGACTCGAACCCCGATTAACTGGACCAGAACCAGTCGTCCTACCATTAGACGATTCCCCAGCTATGCGCACGAACCAAAAAGAACACCGCTTTTATATTTCCGAGTGAGCGCTGAAAGCAGACTTGTCTACCATTAGACGATCCCCCAAAACACTAGCCAAAAAGCTAGTGTGTACGCAGATTAGCTGAAAACTCCCCTCTTTTCAACTGAATATGCGTGTAAAGTAAGGTATACTTCACCCATATCAGGTATTAGAAAAAGTATAAAAAAATGAAAACACTTATTGGATTAATTATTGCGATAGCGGTAATCGCGGGAGGATACTACTACTTTGTTCAGCCATCTCAGGAAAATGGTGTCATGGAAAAAGAACATGATGCAATGATGATGGAGGACGGTTCAGTGCCATCAGCAGGTACATACACAGTTGTTTCTGAAGAGAGTCGCGTTGATTGGACTGCAGCAAAACCACTCATTGCGGGGTACGTACACCACGGTACTATTGCTGTTTCAGATGGCACTATAACCATCGGAGAAAACACCGCATCGGGTTCGTTTACTATCGATATGTCATCAGTGAAGGTAACTTCTCTTGGTGGAGGGAAAGAAGGTCAAGAATCACAACTTGAAAACCATTTGAAAGCTGATGACTTCTTTGGCGTTGAAACATACCCTACCGCATCATTCGTTATCACAGGAGTAGTTCCAACTGCGACTGAAAACGAATACACACTCACTGGTGATCTCACTCTTAAAGACACAACTCAGTCAGTATCGTTCCCTGCTCATATCTATGAAAAAGATGGGAAGGTATTTGCTACTGCTGAATTCAGCATTGATCGTACCCAATGGGGCATCACGTTTGGTTCTTCAAGCGTGTTTAGTAGCCTTGCAGAAAATGCCATTGGCGATGATGTGACACTTTCACTACACCTTGTTGCACAAGGAGATACCGCTATGATGGTGGACGACGGTTCAATGGAAGAAAACTAAGAATCCAGTAAAAAGAATGTAAAATAAAAACCCTCGCAACGAGGGTTTTTATTTTTGCTTCTTCACAGCTGCTTTTATGAATGCTGTGAAAAGTGGGTGCGGATCAAGGGGTCGTGCCTGAAGCTCTGGATGAAATTGTGTTCCCATCATAAATGGATGCATACTCTTTGGGAGCTCCGCAATCTCCATTAAAACTCCGTCGGGAGACACGCCAGAAAATACGAACCCTGCATTTTCAAGTTGAGCAATGTATTCTGGATTCACTTCGTAACGATGACGATGACGCTCCGACACTTCCGCGGTGCCGTATGCGTCGTATGCGAGTGTTCCCTTCTTTAGTTTTGCAACATACGAACCAAGGCGCATTGTGCCCCCGTATTTTTTATTTTTAATAACTTCTTTCTGGTCTGGCATGACATCAATAACTGGATGTGTGGTGTGCGGGTCAATTTCTACAGTGTGAGCACCCTTAAGCCCAAGAACGTTTCGTGCATATTCAACAACCATCAATTGCATGCCGTAGCAAAGACCGAGGTATGGGATGTTATTTTTACGTGCAAATTGTATAACTCGTAACTTTCCTTCAATGCCAGTTTCGCCGAAGCCACCTGGAACGATAATGCCGTCGTATCGTGAGAGTGGAAGAAGGCTTGCTCCTTTCTTTTGAAAATCTTTTGCATTAAGCCAATCAATGGTGAGTTTCGCCCCCACTTCTGCTGCAGAAAACTTTAACGCTTCAATAACTGAAAGGTATGCATCCGAGAGAACAAAGTCTCCTGTATCAAAATATTTACCCACGATACCGATACGCACTTCTTTACTGCTTGATTTAATTTTTTGAACAAATTTTTTCCACTGTGTAAGGTTGGCGGGCTTGGTATCTTTCAAATTAAGAATGTCGAGAATAACTGAACCAACCTTTTCTTTTTCAAAATTAAGAGGCACGTCATAGATGCTTTCCACGTCTGGTGCTGAAATGATGCGCTGCACCGTAACGTTAGAGCTGGCAGCAATTTTTTCCTTTCGTTTGGTATCAAGTGGAGATTTTGAACGAGCGATGATAGCGTCTGCCTGCACGCCGTATGAACTTAATTGATGCACCGCGTTTTGTGTTGGTTTCGTTTTCATTTCACCCAAGGTCCCTGGCACCGGAAGGTACGACACCAAAACAAAACCAACATCATCGGGATTTTCTACTTTTAATACACGAGCAGCTTCTATGAACAGTGCATTTTGGAAATCGCCAACAGTACCCCCAATTTCAATAACCGAAATATCAGAACCATTTTTTTCTCCTGCTAAACGGTATCGTGCAATAATTTCATCGCGCACGTGTGGCACTGCTTCAACGCATTTACCGCCGTATTCAAGATTGCGTTCTTTATTTAACACGGTGCTGTACACCATTCCCCCTGTCATGTAGTCGTGAGAGCTCAACGGGCAGTTGAGGAATCGTTCATAATTTCCCATGTCTTGATCGGTTTCCAATCCGCTCTCTAACACGAACACTTCACCGTGTTCAGTTGGGTTCATGGTGCCCGCATCAACATTGAGGTATGGATCTACCTTAACGGTGTTTACTTTGTATCCCTTGCTTTTCAAAATAAGTGCTAAAGAAGAGGTAGCGATACCTTTCCCAACACCACTCATTACCCCACCAATGATGAAGAGGTATTTATGTCGTTTTTTGAGGGGGCTCGGCCCGCGTTTTTTCTTATCATCACGCGAGCTTTTCATAAGAACCTATTATACCGAAAGATACTTCCTTACTGCAAGGAAACTTGAAATGACTCCGAGTAGTGCCCCGATACCGATAAGTACAAATACGAAGAAGACAAACTGGCCCACATAAATTGAGAAGATGTCTGCACCAAAAGCGGTAGCGGTAGAATCACGCAAAAGGAACGTTAGTGGGAAAAAGATAATAAGTGCTATTACCCCTGAAATTACTCCATACAGGGTTCCTTCAACAAGGAACGGCCCTCTAATATAGCCATTAGAAGCCCCCATAAGCCTCATCACGCTGATTTCCTCGCGGGCAGTGTAAATGGCAAGTCGAAGCGTATTAAAGGTAATCATGATGGATGCAAGCGCAAACAAGAAAATAACGACATAGCCAAATCGTTGAACATATGTGGTGAGTCTCTCAAGCTGGTCGATAACCACTTTATTTTGAGCATAATTGACCGAATCTATAAACGATTCCCCTGAAAGCCCTTCCATACGGTCAGTAAGGAACTGGGCAATACCTGCATATTGTGAGGGTTCTTTTGCCTTAATTGATAGTTTTGCCCCGAAAGGGTTTTCTCCTAATTCATCGATGGCTTGAAGTGTAAGTTGGTCATCTTGATGGCGTTCTCTAAAGTTTGCGAGCTCTTCATCACGACCCGTATATTCAACGTATGAAACTTCTGGGAGGTTTTTTAGTGCCTCGGTTAAATCGAAAATCCCCTCTTCATCGGCAGTCGGTACAAAATATACGTTCACGTCTACCTTATCTTTCACATAGTCAACAAACTGTCCTACCACTCCATTCAAAAACATAAGAGAACCAATAATGGTGAGCGTCATCGTCATAACAAACACCGACGCAAGCGAAACAAACCCGTTTCGCCAGAAACTTACCAAACCACTTCGTACTACTCGTTTAACGCTTAACCACATAATTATATTTTAGAGGACATATCGCCCCTCCTTATCGTCGCGCACCACACGCCCATTGTCCATGGTGATAACTCTTTTACCGAGTGAATCAATCACTCCTTTATTATGACTCGTTAAAACCACTGTGGTGCCGAGCTCGTTAATACGCTTAAGAATTTCGACCACTTGGTACGTATTAATCGGGTCAAGGTTTCCTGTCGGCTCGTCGGCAAGCAACACATCAGGTTGATTAACAATGGCGCGTCCGATTGCAACACGCTGTCTTTCACCTCCAGAAAGCTCGCGGGGAAAATTCCATATCTTTTCAGAAAGGTCTACAAGTTCAAGCACATGAGGAACGTCTGCTTCTATTTCTTCGTCAGTTCGTCCTGCTGCTTCCATGGCAAAAGCAATATTTTCATATGCAGTCATATGGGGAATAAGTCGAAAATCTTGAAATACCGTTCCAATTTTTCTTCGAAGAGTGTGAAGTTGGGCGCGAGGGATGTTGTGAATATTCACCGATTCAAAAAAAACACTTCCTGAAGTTGGTCTTTCTTCTGCCAAAATCATTTTGAGCATCGTGGTCTTACCTGCACCGGCGTGGCCAACGATAGAAACAAATTCTTTTGGCTCTATTGAGAGCGTGACATTTTCAAGTGCTACCGAGTTGTCGGAATATATTTTTGAAACATCATCGAAATAAATCATACAGTCCCTAATGGTACTCTACTCTTTTGTACGCGTCTATAAAGCTATCCAAGTCTCCTTTCAACACTGCATCAATATCGTGGTTTTCAGTGTCAGTTCTATGGTCTTTAACGAGTTTATATGGATGGAGTACATACGAACGAATTTGACTCCCCCATTCAATGGCCGTACTTGGAGCAATAGAGAGTCCGCGCATCTCTTTATCCCTTCGCTCTTCTTCAAGTCGGAACAGTTTTGCTTTCAAAAGCGCCATGGCGCGCTCACGGTTTGCTTGTTGGCTTCGTTCGTTTGAAACGTGCACTGAAAGATTGGTAGGCGTGTGAACAATACGCACTGCAGTTTCACGCTTGTTTACGTTTTGCCCACCAGCGCCACCAGACCGCGCAAACTGAATGTCGAGATCGTCTTCCCTGAGCTCAACTGATTCATCATTTTCGATTTTTGGGAGTACTTCAACGAGCGCAAACGAAGTGTGGCGTTTGGCGTTCGCATTAAACGGCGACATACGCACCAAGCGATGTACTCCTGCTTCATATTTTAAATTGCTATACACATTCTTCCCTGATATTTCAAACGTTACATTGCGATACCCTCCGTTATCATTTTCATTCTCATGGAGCACGCTACATTCCCACCCCTTTTGTTCTGCATACCCTTGGTACATACGAAATAATATTGCAGCAAAATCTTCCGCATCGTCCCCTCCTGCGCCAGCAAGAATCGAGAGTATCGCATCACCTCCATCATATTTTGAACCACCTTCAGCAATAGACTGAAGTTCTTTCATTTCTTTTATGAGTGCCTGAGCCTTTGCTGAATCATTCCAAAAATCATGACTCGTCATTGCTGTCTCTATTTCTTTTATTCTTTTTTGTGCTTCGTCTTTTTTCATTGTGAGCCACCGGTCGGGATTGAACCGACGACCTTTTCGTTACGAGTGAAATGCTCTACCAACTGAGCTACGGTGGCAAGAGAGCAGTAAAATGAGAATATCCTATATTTTCATTTTCTGCGAATGCTGCCATCGGAAGCTCGCTTACGGTGGCAATTATAGAACTGAGGATAGCGCATCTCTGTATTTTCTTCCACCTACTCCCATTCTACCGTCCCTGGTGGCTTCGAGGTAATGTCATATACAACACGATTCACACCGTGAACTTCGTTCGTAATACGATTTGAAATTTCTGCTAACACCTCATACGGAATACGCGCCCAATCTGCAGTCATGAAATCTTGGGTTGTAACGGCCCGAATGATAATAGGGTGCCCGTAGGTACGCGCATCCCCTTGCACACCAACAGAACGAATATCAGGCAGAGCTGCGAGGTATTGTTGAATATCTTTATGATGCCCATCGCGTTCCAATTCTTCACGCAAAATTGCATCCGCATGACGCAACATTTCAAGTTTGTCTTTTGAAACAGCGCCAATGATACGCACCGCAAGCCCTGGGCCAGGAAAAGGCTGCCGAGTAACAATTGATTCTGGGACGCCAAGCATTGCTCCTATTTTTCGCACTTCGTCTTTGTAGAGATCACGAAGTGGCTCTATAAGTTTAAACGGCAACCGTTCTGGCAGACCACCAACATTGTGATGACTTTTTATATTGGCAGCGGTACCACCAACTGAAACTCCAGAACTAATTGCATCGGTATAGAGCGTTCCCTGCACGAGCCATTTCACATCCCCAAGCTTTTTCGCTTCTTCTTCAAAAAGATCAATAAAAAGGCCTCCTATGATTTTTCTTTTTTGTTCAGGATCAGTAACACCATCTAGTTTACTTAAAAATACTTGTTCTGCTTCAACTACGCGAAAATCAAGATTAGGAATGGCCGCAAACGTTTTTTTAATTTGTTCAGTTTCTCCGAGACGCATCAACCCTGTGTCTACGTAAATGCACGTAAGGCGTTCACCAATAGCACGATGTACCAAGTACGCTGCCACTGTTGAATCTACACCGCCTGAAAGCGCACATACGGCACGTCCGTCAGGAGCTTGTGCGCGAATGGTTTCTACAGCTTCATCTATCCACGTTTCTCCAAGGTTCCACGTATGCGGTGCTCCCGTAAGTTCGAGGAAATTTTTAATAATAGTGTTTCCTTCTGGAGTGTGTACGACTTCTGGATGAAATTGAATACCGTACAACTGCAACGCTGTATTTTCCATTGCAGCAACAGGACATGTTTTTGATTCTCCAGAAACAGTAAAACCATCTGGAACAGCTGTGACATGGTCGCCATGAGACATCCATGTTTGTTGGTTTTTTTCTAACCCTTTAAACAAAGGTGAGTCTCCGGAAACGCTGACAGTGGCACGTCCATATTCTCTACTGTTGCCTGCACCAACAGTTCCCCCCAATTCGTACGCCATTAATTGAAGGCCATAACAAATCCCAAGAACAGGAACTCCCATAGTGAACACTTCTTTGTCAACGCGAAGCGCGTCTGAAGCAGAGAGATTTTGCGGACCGCCTGAAAGAATAATTCCCCTGTACTGGGCTAAATTTTTCGCAGAAACATCTGGTGGTAGCAATTCAGCATGTACGCCTTGTTCGCGAATACGCCGCACAATGAGATGGCTGTACTGTGAACCAAAGTCGAGTACCGCAATAGTGGGTTCAGATTGCGTCTTCATAGAGCTAGGTTTTCAAGAATGATGCTTCAAACGACCATGCACGACACTGCTCAATTTCTTCTTTTGAAAGAATGCCGTGTTCTAATAAAAATTCTTCTTCTTTACAAATATTTGTACGATACATTTCGGGTCCGTCGGTGTTGATGGTGAACTTGACCCCCGCATCAGCAATAGTGCGTATTGTTTCCTTAAGTTCGTCTACACTGCTGAGCATGCTGTTTTTTATATTCGATGTGGGACAAATTTCTAGGATAATATTGTGTTCACGAAGTGCTTCGAGAATGTCTTTGTGTTTCGCCGCACGAATACCGTGACCAATTCTCTGTGGTTTTATTTCATTCACTACAAAACGCATTTCTTCTGCACTCCCTGGTTCTTCTCCGGTGTGAACAGTAATACCAAGTCCTGCGTCACGTGCTTTTTTAAACAACGGCGCATGTTCTTCCATAGAAAATGACTCACGATTTGGCCCTGCAACATCAATCCCAACAACGCCTTCGCGGGCATAGTGTATCGCCTTGTTCACGATAATTTCATTTTGTTGAGGTGTGAATGAACGATCCATCATCAAAATAAGACCTGCTTTCACTTGCGGGTACTCAAGAGTCGCTCGACGCACACCCCATAATGCAGACAGGATGATGTGATCAAGATCACGTTCCCCTGAACGATTTCGCTTCATGGGGTTGAAACGGAGCTCTTGCACCACAAGATTACATCGGCGATATCCTCCTCCGATCACAGAGTGCGCTGCGATTTCTAGTGCCTCAGGAGATGATTGAATAAGTTCCGTCCAGTGAAAATAGTTAGAGTTCATTTCTTCGAGTGAAAGATTTTTCTTTCCCTCGGCCATCGTAACCATGTCTTCAAAATCCCAATAATCTTTTGCGGGAAGTCGTATCCCTTGCTCATGAGCAATCGTCCACAACACTACAGGATTTACTGCAGCACCAAGGTGAGTGTGAAGTTCTGCGCGTGGTGTGTGAGATCGTGTCATATAGATTGAAGATTAAGAAGAAGGCGGTGCCTGAAATAGTGAATGCGGATGTGACTCGCTAAGTCCAGCTGGTGTGATGCGAATAAAACGTGCATGTGTATGAATATCAGGAATGGTCGCCGCCCCGACGTATCCCATGCCTGAACGAATACCATTTGAAAGTTGTTCAGCGACTCCACTCACTGGACCTTTTGCGGGAACCATTCCTGTTACCCCCTCAGGAGTGTGATTTCCTTGCTCTTGTGAGTAGCGGTCAACCGCGTGACGTTTTGAAAGTGCTTCAGCACTACCCATTCCGCGGTAACGTTTATAGTTTTTTCCTTCTACAGAAATGATATCTCCTGGTGCCTCATCAACGCCTGCAAATAACGAACCGAGCATGACAGATGACGCTCCTGCTGCGAGTGCTTTTACAATATCTCCTGAAGCGCGGATCCCACCATCTGCAATAACAGGAATTCCTTTTCGTGATGCAATAGACACTACATCAAGAATAGCAGTAAGCTGTGGCACGCCAACTCCGCTGACAATACGGGTAGTGCAAATAGAGCCTGCTCCGATACCAACTTTAAGTGCATCAGCAATGCCGATAAAATCTTTTGCCGCCTCTTTTGTGGCAATGTTCCCGACGATAAGGTCCCCTCTAATGCCTGCTTTCATTTTTTTCGCCGCATCTATAATTCCTGGCGCGTGCGCATGAGCGCAATCGATTGAAATTGCGTCTGCACCGGCTTCGTCGAGAGCAAGAGCCCGCTCAACGTCAGTAGGCCCAACGGCCGCAGCAACAAGAACACCTGCCGCTTTTACCTCTTTTACCATCGCGACATGTTCTTCGACACTACAATTTCTATGAAGTACCGCAATACCTCCCGCCTGAGCGAGGGCGATAGCAAATCGTGCTTCACTTACCGTATCTGAAGCTGCAGCAATAAGAGGTACATCGAGTGCGATGTTTTTTGAAAGTTGAGTTTTGAGGCTTGCGTCATGACGCAGAACGTTCGTTTTCCTTGGTTCAAGGAGTACGTCGTCAAAAGTTAAGCCGAATCGTATAGAATTACCCTCCATTGGAAAAGACTACCATAAAATGAAAAATTTCCAATCCACACAAGTGAGCCGTTGCCCGGGATTGAACCGGGGACCTCTTCCTTACCATGGAAGTGCTCTACCAGCTGAGCTACAACGGCAATTTCGTTATTCTAACGAAAAAACACCTTTTGCAAAAGGTGTTTTCATAATGGTATAGCTTGTTTAGTTAGGAGAAAGAACACTCGTTTAGTGCGAATTGATGAGGAACACACCGATAAGTGCTATAAAAATACCAAATCCCTGCACCAAAGAAAGATTTTCTTTGAAAACAAACACCCCTATCAAGATTGTAAAGATTGAGTAAAACGCAACAAATAGGTTCGCATAGACAGCCAGCTCACCTCGGTTAAGAAAAATATAAAGCGTAATAAGGATTTGTAAAAAATACAGAATGAAAACACCAATCATCCATGGGCTCAGAAGAACTCCCCAGAAATCCCCCGCCATGCCACTTTTTTTAATGAGTGAATCCGCAACAGCAATCAATACTGCAGTGGTAACAACAAGTCCAAGTGAAACGCCAAACATACAGCGAAGCGTATCATGAAAAAGAGACTAGTTTATGCCATACATTTTTGGTTGATTTTTAATTTTCGAGTACAAAAATAGGAACGAAGTTATAGAAAGCACGCCAAACACTACAGCCGAAGCAGCAAATGCAGTTTCAAATGACCACACATCTGCTATCCAACCTAAGAACGGCGACAGTATAGAAAATGTTGCGCGACCAAAAAGTTGAGATATAGACACAACTGTTGCGCGAGTAGATGAATCAGTCTCACGATTAATGTAATCGAGTGATATAGGTTGGTATACACCGCGCAACATCCAAAACAACGGAATGACTACAAGGGCAATGTATGGAACTCCCAGTGAAAGAAGTCCGTAGAGGATAATTGGTAATAATGCGACAAAGCCAAAGAGTGTGCGGAATGAAAAAAATTTCTCAAGTCGATGTGCAAAAAACGCGCCGACTGCAACTAACATATTCAGCACTGCCCACATAACTCCAAAGTACAAAAGAGGCACTCCTAGACTCTCCCAGTACGGCTGTGCAAACCACACCATTACAAGTGTCACGGTTGAAATAACACCACTGAAGATATTGAGGTAGAGAAGTTTTTTGTTTTCGTGAAGGGCAAAAGAGAGAATTTGGAGAATATTTTTACGTTTCTCGGTGCTTGGTGGTATAGGAGGTTCTTTCAAACTAAACGCTATAGGTATTGCGAGTGCCATAACAAAAAACTCAACAAGGAAAATACTTTTAAACGCAATAATAGTTGCCAAGAATCCACCAAGAAGCGAAGCGACCGCTTCGGAAACACGAGTTGCTGAAATAATTCTTCCTTGTTGGCGAGTATGTTGATCGACTGCTCCATATTGCTGGAGTGTGTCGTACAAGAAAGCTGAATCTGCACCAGAAAGGAACGCCGCTGAAAAAGCGAGTAAGATTTCTGCCACTGCAAAACCCCAAAAACCAAACGCAAGATAGTACATAAAAAATCCGGCTGTACCAACAAGGACACCAAGAATGAGCGAACCCTTCCTCCCAAACACGTCTGCAAAATATCCTGACGGCACTTCAAGAATGACAATCGCAATAGAGAAGATGACTTGTAAAACAAAAATGTCTCGAATCAAAAGACCCGACTCTTGAAAATAAAGCGTGATGATTGGCATCACAACCATGAATGAACGTATCGCCCGTATGGATAAAAGCTTGTTTATTTCGGCACGCATTTATGAACTATATCAGTTCTATAAAAAAAGAATTCTGGTCAGGAATAATTCATCGCCGTGAACAGGCAAAGAAAATACCGGAATAAATTCCGGTATTTTCTATTACTGCGCGGTCGAAGGGACTTGGTCACAAATATTTTCTTGCAGAAAATTTCGCGACCCCGACTCGGCAACGTGTGCTTCGCCACGGCTTCGCGCCTCCGTCCTTCAAGTCCCCGCCCGCTGTAGAAAACTAAAACCCCAACACTTTCGTGTGGGGCTTTAACTTTTCTATGCGCGGTCGAAGGGACTTGAACCCTCAACCTCCCGCGTGACAGGCGGGTGCTCTAACCAGTTGAGCTACGACCGCAAGCTACTTTCGAGAACAGCGCGAAGCGCGACTTTTTGCGAATGAAGGAATATAGGGGCTTTCTTATATATTCCTGAAAGAGCAAAAATGTTCGAAAGTGTGTTCTGACAGAGCGTCGCGGTCGCAAGCCAAGCAATGCTTGGCTTTCAGTCCGCAAAGCCCTTCAGGTTCCCAAAAGATACATCAAAATCTAACTCTTTTCAATCAAACCCAGCCAAACAGTTTTGCAGTGAAGAGCGCGTAAGCCAAAAGATAGAAAGCTCCTTCCCACACATGAATACGATTTGAGATGCCTGAAATAACAAAGAAGAACGTAGTGGCAAGCAACATGGGAAGCGCTAAGCTCACGCTCGCAGCATCGAGACGCTGTACACCGAACAATCCAGCTCCCCCTACCACAAGCAGAAGGTTAAAAATATTTGAACCAAAGATGTTCCCGATGGACACCTCTGCATTTTTAGCCAAGGCTGCTTTGATAGACACAATCAATTCTGGCAATGACGTACCGACAGCGACCGCAAAAATAGTGACCACACCAACAGAAATTCCAGCAACCGATGAGATAACAAGAACGGCATCAATAAGATATTTTGCACCCCCTACCAAAAGGACAAACCCGACAATAAGCATGACGAAGTCGAGTGTAGAAAGTTTGGGTCGCTCCATTGGCGAAGATGCATCTACACTATCGCGTTGGAAAAACGAATACAGAAGGTACAGAACAAATGCGGCAAGGAGGAACAATGACTCCGCAGTTGTAATAACGCCGTCATACGCTATGCCAAAAAAGATAAGTGTAGAGAGCGAGAGAAGTGGAATTTCAAGATCAATAAGGTTTTTAGTCACTGTAAGTACACTCCGTGAAAACACAGCAGCAAGACCAACAACCAAAAGAATATTGGCGATATTTGAACCGATAGCGTTTGCCGCAGGAATTTCGCTCGCACCAGAGAGCATACCGAAAATAGATGACGCAAGTTCAGGAAGAGATGTACCAAAACCAATAATGACCACTCCTACCAAAAACGGCGACATCCCGAGCGCTAACCCTATTTTCTGTGAACTATCCAACACCCAATCTGCCCCCTTTATAAGAGCAATCAACGCAACAACAAAAACACCTCCCCATATCAAAAGTTCCATATAAAAATCAGTCTAACATGCGCGAAGAGAGTGCCGATGGAAGGAATTGGTCAGGAGTCCATGAAAATTATAGTCATTTCATTCCTTAATTTTCTATGGCTCACGACCCTGGCTCGCCGACAAGCACTCGTCTTGTATACCGGCTCCGCCTTTCAATTCCTTCGCCATGGCCAAAAATATAATCACCAGAACTAAACGTTCTGGTCCGTTATTTTTGTGCCGATGGAAGGAATTGAACCTTCGACCTTAGCTTTATGAGTGCTACGCTCTAACCAACTGAGCTACATCGGCGAAATGAGGAGGACAATGGAAAAAATAACATTTACGAGCCTCTCTTTCAATGATACTCCTTCATCCCCTGTTCGCACATACTGCGATACAGGGAAAGCTGGCCTTGGGCTTTTTGTTTGTTTTGTTCGTAGAGCGAGGTGTATTTTGATTCTTGTAATCTAAAATAACTTTGTTCACATGCGTCAGTAATGAAGCGCGCAGAGAGCTCAAGTGTTATGAGAAGTAACCCTTGTGGAATTGAAGCTTTTTCTTCATCTGTGAGAAAGGGCGCGTTCTCTATATACCCCCTATATGCTCGCTCATAACGCTCTTTGTCAAAGATAAGCCCCTCAGTGTCTTCATCTCCACGCGCACACCAACTTCTAAGACCGTCTCCCAAATCAATAGCGACGTGATGCATCATGAGTGTATCTAAATCAATAAGACTCCGTGCAAGCCCAGATGTATCAAAACGAATGTTGCTTATTTTTAAATCAGCATGAATAACTCGTTTTGGAAGAGTATCAAACACCTTTAAAAGTGGTTCTAGTTCTTGAGTGATAAAAAGCACATCATGTTCAAATTCATTTTTGTACCGAGATTCCCGTACAACATCTTGTAACCGCTTCAGATAATGCTGTGTGTTATGGAAATTTTCTAATCTGAAAGAAAACGGCGTGTTGTATTCAAGTAAATTGGTATGAAAATCTCCAACCAGTTTCCCCACACTTTCCAAATTCGTATTCGAGTCGACTGATTCAATCGTTGTGCCTTCAACATAAGAAAGTGCTCGCCACCACTCATTTGCGTAAGCAACATACGAGGAACCGTCGTGGGTGTGCAATACACGAGGAGCAATCATCCCGCGTTCAGTAATAAATTTTGTAACGTTTTCAATATCCGCCATTAATGGTGGTGTAAATATTGAGTGCATACGCTGGAGGACAAACCACGTTGACTCTTCGGCGCTAGGCTTCGCAATGTATGTTTTGTTTATAGTGCTGGCACCAACTGGCTCAATTGTATACACTCCATCGCTTTCAGTGTACTGAGCTGCAACTTCACGCGCCCTAGTGAGAGAGTCCATGTTTCAGAAGCTCTTGTTCTGCAGCGGGGATATCTTCTGGTCTATCCACGGGAATCCAAAAATCTTGCTTCATGACATGAATCGGTTCTTTTTCCAAAATCTGATTCAGCAGGTCAGGAATAAAATATTCACCTAAGCGCTCATGAAGAATGAGTTCACAATCAAAAATACTAGGAGAAAGAATCATGCACGCGGTTGAAATAAGGTTGGTGGGAGGGTTTTCTGGCTTTTCTTGAATACGCTTCAATGTCTCTCCATCTTCGTTTAACTCAATAACTCCAAACCGCTCTGGGTGTTCATGCTCATAGGCAAACACTACGTACTGATGCGGAACCCCATCATCAATCACATTAAACTCACTAATGTTATCGCCAGGCAAAATAAGGAAACGCTCTTTTTTTATAAATGGCTCTGCCTTAAACAAAGCGTGTGCAGTTCCTTGAGGATCACCTTGTTCTACATACGTAATCTTCCTTCCCTTCCATTCAGTACCAAAATACGCACGAATTTTTTCTCCCTCGTACCCAATAATGATTATCACCTCATCAACTTTCTTTGGTAGAAAATCAATAACGTATTCTAAGATTGGCTTTCCTAAAAGCTCAACCATTGGTTTTGGCTTATCGTCCGTTAATGGTCTGAGGCGCTTTCCTTTTCCAGCGGCGAGAATAACAGCTTGCATAAGAGTATCGTATCGTACAAAACGTGTTGCGGGGCCTGGAATCGAACCAGGGTCTGGAGGTTATGAGCCTCCCGAGGTACCTCTCCTCTACCCCGCTAAATAGTATTTTATGTGTATAGACCAGAGCGAGCAACCTCCAAGGAGGTTATGAGAGCTTTATATTCTTCTGCTCGAAACCTCTCCTCTACCCCGCTATCGCCCTAGTGTATAGAAAAAAGTGTGTTTTTTCAACCTTTAAATAAAACTGAATTCTTCAAAAACCTGTTCGTACAATTTCATAACACGGAATGCCTCACGTTGCGTAAGAATAAAATCTGACGTTCCTTGCGAAATAAAGTTGCGAACGCGATGCGCTTCCCATGCCACAGGAACAGTGACAAACGCGTCTTCAGGAAGCGAACGCATCTTGTCTGCAGTTGTCGCCCCTCTGTATCCCAATTTTTCTAATAGTTCCCCGAGCATTTTGTCAGCCTCAAGAATGGCGTAGCGCCACCGCTTAGGATCAGTAGTGATTGCTTCAGCAAGAAGCTCTTCCCAGCGCGAACCACGAACCGTTTCCTCATCGCTCTTAGGTGGGAGCGTGCCATACGTTAAAAGTTCACGGAATCGAATATACATCAAACCGCCGAGAGCAAAAAGAATACCGAGAAGCAAAAATAATGAAAAACCCCACGCAAATGCACTGTACACATCCCATATAAGTGACAACACACCAGACACAGCACCCCACACAGTTGATACCGCTGAGTGTATTGAATCAAGAAACTGTTGAAATACACTAGTGGTGTTCCCCTCAACAGCTCCCTGCGCTTCACGCAGTTCTTTTAAGTAGGTACATTCACCGCCAAACGCCGAGTAAATGATGCAGTACCAATATTGCAAATTAAGAAAGTGGAGCCAGTCCATGCCTTCTTATAGTATCAAGGAAAATTACTTACCTTCACCAAGAACGTCTCGACCTATCGCAAACAATGCACGTTCAGTACGCTTAGGACTCATAAACTGAATTCCAACAGGAAGCATTTTCCCGTCTTTCTCAACAGGTTGTGATGGGACAGTAATAGCAGGGATGCCTGTTAAGTTTGCGGGAGCAGCAAACACATCTTCTAAATACATTGAGAGAGGATCACTCTTTTCTCCAAGCTTAAAAGCGGCGTCTGGAGTCGTTGGCGTTGCAATGTAGGAAACTTTTTTGAAAGCTTCTTCTAAATCTTTTGCAAGAGCACCGCGCAGTGCTGTAGCTTTTCGGTAATACGAATCATAATATCCAGAAGAAAGTACGTAGGTGCCTAACATAATGCGACGTCGTGTTTCTGGTCCAAAACCTGCACTGCGTGACTTTTTATATTCATCAAGTAAATCCTTCCCTTCTTCATGGTGTCCATAGCGCATCCCATCAAGGCGTGCGAGATTAGTAGACACTTCCGCTGGCATCACAATATAGTACGCAGCAAGCCCGAATGGAGCTGAAGGAAAATCAATGTCGATTACTTCATAGCCGAGGTCTTTTAATTTTTGAAGTGATGCTTCAAAACTTTTTTGTACTGCTGGTGACGCGTCTTTTACAAATTCTCGTGGAACTCCGATGGTTTTTGCAGGAATAGCAGTATTTTCGCCTTCGTCCGGAAGAGTAGTTCCATCAAGTGCATCGTGTCCTCGCA
>Ga0210057_1002769_pt1 | contig 24789 bp, 21 predicted proteins | sample CryGeyCG2114_010_2_FD_183968 | JGI IMG/M metagenome (GOLD analysis project Ga0210057, IMG submission 183968) | Groundwater microbial communities from aquifer - Crystal Geyser CG10_big_fil_rev_8/21/14_0.10 (SPAdes) (version 2) | ecosystem: Environmental > Aquatic > Deep subsurface > Groundwater ...
CGCTGCATGGCCAAAACGATCATTGATCTTTTTGAAAAAATCGATGTCGAAGACCAAAACACTGAGCTCTTCGTTCAGGACCTCAGATCGACGAATGGCCTCTGGCCCCTTTTCTAAAAGAGCTCCTTTGGAATAAATGCCAGTGAGACCGTCTTTCTCTGCCTTTTCGTTGAGTTCTTTGTTGGCGACGGCCTCGAGATTTCCGCGCTCCAAAAATTTAAAGATCACATTGCCAGTTTTAATTTGATCGTTGTTTTTGAGTTTTCGAGGAGTCATCGCTTCTAGAGACTCTCCGTTCACGACAGTCTTATTAGAAGAGCCCAGATCTAAGATCACGACTTCACTGGCGACAACATTGATGCGCGCATGCGCACGGCTCACACTTTTATCATCAATGAACACCTGAGATTCGACAGAGCGACCAATAATAATTTCCGATTGGGTCAAAGGAAATTGTTTTCCCACATACCCGGTGGGCCCCATCAATACCACCAAGGCCGGTGGGGCTTCATCGGCAGCTTGGATACGACCCCGGAAGGTGTCCGAGGTCATGATACTGGTTTTTTCGGATTCATCTGCTGCTGGGACCATGACTTCTCATTATAGGGGATGGCTTAATTGAGACAAGTCAGGATTTCAAAATCGCACGGGCTAGCCTTTTGCCCAGCTCTACACCTGGCTGATCAAAGGCATTGATATCCAAACTCTCACCCACCGTGGCCACGACCAACTGCCAGAGCATCATCTGCGCGCCGAGACATTCGGGACTCAGATCCTGGACATGCAGCGTGAGTGTGGACACCTTTTGTTCAATCAAAGCCTTGCAAGTACCTTGAGCCTGCGCGCTGATGAGCTCACCCATACTGTGGCCAACAAAAAAATCTTGAAACGGGAACTGAGTTTTCAGTAACTTTTGCGACTGACTTTCAATTTCACCAAATCGAGCAAAGACCACAAACTTGTCCTTCGCTCCGTCCATCACTTGCTGCAAAAGAGAATGTTGATCGCTCGATCCAATTGCCCACATCGGTGTACTGACCCGAGCAGCCGCCTTCCCCTCACGATCCAAGGTCTTTGCCAAGGACTCTGCCCACAGCTGCTGCTGCCAACGGCCAAAGTTCTGAAACAAAGAAGAGTAATACCAAAAAAATGAGATCCACTCGCCTCTGTCAAAGCTGGTTAAAAAATGGGCGGACAGCTCGGAGATCAAAGACTTTTGCCCCCGGGCCCATAAAGCCCCTTGCCGAAATTTTTCAGGGGGAAATCCCAAAAAGGCCATGGGCAACATACCAACCGCGGTAAAAACTGAAAATCTCCCGCCGACATCCACTGGAATCTCCAAAGTCGGAACAGATTGTTGTTTTGCCCAATCCATCATCGGACTGGATTTTGTTTCAGAAACCACCACCATGGATGCTTGCTGATTTTTCTGCTGATAAATTTGGTGAATAAAATCTGCCGAAACCAGGGTCTCGATGGTAGAGCCACTTTTTGAAATCAAAACCCAAATGGTTTTTTTCAAGTCAGAAAGTTGATCCCACAAACGAGAAAATTCAACCCCATCAACGTTGTCGCAAAAATAGAGCTTCTGTTTGGATTTTGGATTTTGTAACACTTCATACAAGGCCCGTGGTCCCAAAGAGCTGCCGCCGATGCCGACCACCACCATGTTGTCATAACTATCCGCCAATTGTCGTCCTAAGTTTTGGCTCGCTGTCCAGAGATCCAACCGATCCGGCATTTGATGGAAGCCCAAATCCTGACGAGTCAAAACTTTTTGGTAAGCAGCTTCAGTTCGATTTTTAGATGAGTCTGATATTTTTTGGGATGTTTCTAAAATTTTAATCATGCCCGACAGTGTCGCCGAAGGATCACGAAACGGCAACATCTTCTTCGATGCGATGAAATCCACGCCATTCTTTGAGACGACCGCGAGGTCTGGCGCCGTCCTCGGGATATTCGATCAAAACATAGGTGAGTTTCGTCAACTTCCCCAAAGACACGATGTCCAATGAGGTGATCTCTGTCCAGGTGCCCGTGTTAAAATACTCTTTCTCCTGAGACCATTGCCGGTATTGATACACATGGCTATGGCCAAAAATGACGGTGTGCACTCTTTCATCATTTAAAACTTTTCGAGCCGAGTCCGTCAGATCCGGAAAAATAGCGCTCTCCAGAGCAATGGAAACAAGATTTTTAAATGTCCATTGCCGTCGAGTGTCTGACTTCCAACCAATTCTCGCAAAATACAAAAATGTTTTTACCATGGTCGAAATCGTAACCCAGGTCTCATTAAAAACAGCCCACCGAATCATCTTGGAGAAGGGACGAATTTTGTCGATAAACGGATATTTATGTTTGATTTTTAAAACATGCTCAACAAAGAAATGAGACCCAAAGGGCAGATTCAGAATCGGCTCCGCCAGATCCTTTTTTAGAAAAAACCGCCGGGGATCCATTCGATTTGCCGACTCGTGCATATGCCCATGCTCAATGTGAACTCCGTCAAAAAAGTAAACGATATTTTTATACCGAATATTGGTCCCAACAAATTGATTAAAATATTCCCGGCAAGCTGGCCACAACATCGCCTGATCATGATTTCCCACCACATAGGTTACCGAATTTCCAGGCCTAGCCGCGAATTCAGATAACGCCCTAAAGACATTTTTATGACCGTCCAAGATCGTTTTTAATATTTCCAGACACACTGGCTCGGTCAACACAGTTAAAAAATGTCCATGATAATCCACTTGAAGAAAATTCAGAAAATCACCATTGATGATGAGCTCTACTTCATGTTCACGAAATGCTCCAGACGAATAGTACTGAATGAACTCGACCAGCTTCTCTCCATAATAGAACTCTTCCAAAGAATTGATTCCACCACCGGGAAGAATTCGACCTTTTCCCAAATGCAAATCACTGACGACCAATTTTAGACGTTTCGGTTTTTTTTCCACTTCGGCTGGTGCTACAGGCTGACTGTCTGCCATCGAGCTACTCCGCCTTTTTCAGGGGGGCAATCGTGATCGAACTTGTGTTTTCATTGACCTCAAGATTGGTCAAAGCAATTCGCAAGGCGCGCACCGTTCGACGAAACTGCTCTTGATTGGACTCAATCTCTTGATTGAGTTCAATCAATCGACCTTGATACGTCTCAATTTCATTGGTGAGCGAGTCCGTTTTTCTTTTCAGATCGAGGATGGTTTCGTCCTTGGATCGAAGAAGAGCCGCCTTCTCGAGTTTAGAAAGTTCGAGACGATTTTCCAATTCCTTTTCACGCACGCGGATTTTTCGAAGGTCATTCGCCAAACGAGCTTCCAGCTCGGACACCCGCCCACGAAGACGCTGAATTTCGTTGTCCTTGACAGTTAAGCCTTCACGAAAAATTCTGAGTTCGGATTCGCTGGATTCTTTTAGCTCATGTCGCTGTTGTTCTAAAACTTGAATTCGCGAAAGCAGGTCATCTGTTTTTTGCCGGGCAAGATCTCCTGCCGACGACAAGATCTCATTGTCTCGACGAAGGCGCTCAAGATCTTTTTCCATCTCAATCAGACGCTGTTGTGCGACCTTCAAGTTTTCGGCATGCAGAAACTGCCCCTCGTAGGAGGTGGCTTTTCCAGACGAATAGTTTTGGGAATGTTTTGGTTCCGCAGCCAACTTTAGCTGTGCTCTCGTCGGCGGAGCCTCAGCGGCTGGGGAGAAAAGGGTTCTTGTTGCAGGCTCCTCAGTTTTTGGTTCGTTCGCTTCCGCATTGTTGTCCGCCTGAAGAAGAGTTGTTTTTTCTGAGTCCATAGGATCGCCCTCCACCTTCACCGGGTGGGCTGGAGCAGTCGGATTGGTCACTTCGCTTTTTAGATCTTCTAAAACGGAAGCGACCAATTTCTCTTTGGGTTTTCTGTTTTTCTTCTTCATGTCTATGAAACGAATCGGCATTTTTTAGTCAATCCTGTAGGGTCCTAGACCATTGGACAGGGAGCTCTTTCTCCGTCAACGCCCGACCCCAAAAGGCCTAGGTCCAGTCCATTCAAGACCCTCGAAACACCTAGTCAGTAAGACGAAACCAGACGTCGAAAATGAGCCTGTAACTGTTGTCTCTCATCTTTACGACAGACTTGTACAAAATCTCATTTCCATAACGATCCACCTCTCGAAAATGCGGATCAAAGTCCAGGTCAATCAATTGTACGCCAGCTTCCTCCAAAGGAATCAACTCACCCGGGTCGCATTGCCCATCAAGATTTCGATCAAACCACAATCGCAAATCTTTATAAATGGGATCCTCGAATGTAATCATCCCATCCGGCTCTCCCACCATTTTTCCCGTGCGGGAATCAAATGCATCATACTTGGCCAACGCTGCATAACCATTTGCCGCGCTCAGCCCGTCAGGCCCAATGGTGTTATTTCCAAAAAGCTGATCAATACCAGAAACTTTTCCATCTTTATCTGGAAGAACTACCGGCATTAAGCGCGGATCTCTGAACCAGCTGATTCGCATTGGAGTATGTGGGACTGGAGAAGCAAATTCCCCCATAATATCGAACATCACTCCATCCCAAGGAGAAGTAAGCAAAGCGAAGTCTTTGGCATTTCCATCAGATCTGGCCTTCATCCCTCGCAGCGGATGCCCTCTCATGTCTACAAATAGCGGAGAGCTCTTCTTGTCACATTCGGCTTCATCCAAAGATCCGGAAAAACTTCCGGTGGATAAATAATAGTCATAAAGCACCTTGGATTCACCTCCGGCCTTGATGACTGTGCTCATCGCATCCAATGCCGCTCCAGTAACAGCCCCGTTCTGAATGGACCAGGATCCCAACTTGTCCCCATAGGTAGAGCTGGGAGAGACCATCAAAGAAGACTTGGACACCGGCAGATGGGTTACCGATGAAACCACCATTCCGTTAGAGGCATTAAATCCATCGAGACTCGCATAAACACTGCCACTGTAAGAAGAGATTTGGGGCAGGCATCTTGTTAGATTCACTCGTCCCGCCATAATCTCATTCTTCACGGCTCCTGCACTGTCTTCACACAAGGTTTGCCCAGAACCGCCACGCAATTTCAATACGACTTTATCAGAAACCACCACTCGTGGTTGACTGCTATAGTTTTTTGTCGAGCAATATTTTGTCACTGGCCAAATCACCGTGCTTGCGCCTGATGAAATCAAAGTCGTCGTTGGTCCAGATGGTGGCCAAACATCGCCGCCCCCCACTGGATCGAGAATTCCACCATCCCCCAAAACCTGAGCTTTTTCCTCGGGATCAACGCCTGCACTGAAAGATTTTTTATCGCAGTTCTGATAGGTCAATAAGGTCGCGAAGCAAATCAACCAAAGCATTGGCTGTAAACCTCTTCGAAGAAATTGCATAGAACCACCCGTCTGATCCCAAGTTTGGGATTGATTTTAAAAGACCCCAACACCTTGAAGAGCAAAACTGAATCCAAGCCGAAAGGTCTCAGTGCGAGAATAGGCCTAGCTGGGCTGTCTCAAAAAAAGACGACCTGTCTAACTGTCATGATTTGTTTAATAATAAGACATCGGGAAGCGAAGGCCTTGCAGTCAAGAGCATGACCTGCAAATAACAGAAGCCCCCCTGAGATCAGAGGGACTATGACTCAGATTTTAATTTAAAGAAACGAAACAACCTTTTTCATACGGTGGAATCGTTCTTCGATGTCCGCCAGGGTGACTTTTGCCAAAGCTTTAACGCTAAAATCTTGGATAGTGAAACTGGCGAGCAATGTTCCTTGCACGCAGGCCATTTTTAAATCAGCCACTTCGGGTTTTCGTCCAAGGCTTGCCAGGTGACCAAAGAATCCGCCAGCAAAGGTATCCCCCGCACCAGTGGGATCAGTGACTTTGTCTACGGGAAAGGCCGGAAGAATAAAGAAACCTTCTTTCGGAGTGTACAAAACAAACCCGTACTCGCCTCGTTTAATGACAAGAGCCTTAGGCCCCATGGCGCAGACCTTGGCCGCTGCTTCAATGGCATTGTGAGCCCCGGTAAGCATCATTGCTTCACCCTCGTTGATCAAAACCACATCGACTTTTCCGAGAACTTTTTTTAGATCGTCGATCTTGGAAGAGATCCAAAAATTCATGGTATCCATGCCGACAAAAAGAGGAGCTTTCACTTGTTCCAAAACTTTGAGCTGCAAATCGGGTGAAATATTCGCCAGGAAAACAAATTTGGAATCACGATAGTGTTCTGGCAAAACTGGATCGAATTTTTCAAAGACATTTAAATCCGTGGCATGAGTGATTGCCTCGTTCATGTCTCCTTCATAAGAGCCCGACCAATGAAAAGTCTTGCCCTTTTGCACGGTCATGCCAGACACATCCACGTTGCGGGACTTTAAAAGATCAAAATCTTTGGCTTCATAGTCTTCTCCAACAACACCCACCACTCGAACACGAGAGTACAAGGACGAAGCTAAAGAGAAATAATTGGCAGAGCCACCGAGAGCTCTTTCGACTTTTCCCCAAGGGGTTTGCACAGAATCGTAAGCCAAACTTCCAACCACAAGAATTTCAGACACGGGATATCCTTTCCGTTATTTGAGCTTTCTAAAAAGCCATATTGAGTTCTTCTCGACCTCAGTTATTGATTTCGACAGTCCGGCTGGGTGACAGCGGCTGTTTCGTTTTTGAGTAAGTCGAACCGATCTTTGAATTAGAAATATCCATGGTTTGTGGCTTGTTGGCAAACTCTGATGTCAACTGTCCACAAGCAGCAAAAATATCTCGGCCCATCGTTCGGCGCAAAAGCACATGTGATCCCAATCGAATCAACTCGTTCTGGAATTTTTCGATCTGAGCATCTGCGGGACGCTCATATCCAGAGCCTGGATGTTCGTTGAAGGGAATGAGGTTGATCTTGCAAGGTAAACTTTTGGTCAAACGATGCAGCTCTTGAGCATGGGTCAACTGATCAGTCACGCCTTTGAGCAAAACATACTCGAGGGTGACTTTCTCCCCGGTCTCGTTGGCGTATTCATGGCAAGCCGCCATGAGCTCTTTGATCGGATAGCGTTTGTTCAGGGGCATCACTTGCGAGCGAATTTCATCATTGCTGCCATTCAGACTGACCGCCAAGCGGACTTTGTTCGCTGCCACTCGCCACATTTCAGGCACCAGGCCAGAGGTGGAAACTGTGATCTTTCGCCGGGAAACATTCATTCCCCAAGGATCATGCAAAATTTCAATCGATTTAAATACCGCCTCTGGATTGTCCAAAGGCTCACCCATTCCCATAAAGACAATATTGGAAATGCGCTGGCCCGGCTTCAGGCGATCATGAGCCTGCATAAATTGACCCACGATTTCCGACGCCTTTAACCGACGTTTTAATTTCTGCTTCCCGGTGAAACAAAATTTGCAACCCATGTTGCAACCCACTTCACTAGAAATACACAAGGTCAGTCGATCATCCGAGGGAATCACCACGGCCTCAACGGTGTTTTTATCACCCATGTCGAACAGAAATTTCTGAGTGCCATCCACCGAAATCAGATGGCTCAAAACCGGTGGCATCGAAAAATCCAAAAGACCTTTGAGCTCTTCGCGAAAAGTCTTGGACAGATTGCTCATCAGCTCATAGTCCGTGATTCGTCGTTCATAGGCCCATTTGAAAATCTGCTGAGCACGAAATTGTTCTTTGCCCAGGCCACTCAGATAACTTTTGAGATCTTCCAGGGACATGCCATAAAAGTTCTTCAGCGGTTCACTGGCGCGAACTTCGACCTCATCAAGGTTGCCTTCGTAAGCGGTGAATTCGGGACGGTATTCAGATGTCGACATAGGCTTGGGTGTTTAACACAACTTCAGGGGGCTTCCCACCCTTTGTGGAAAGAAAGGGTCATTTTCTTGGACTTTTTACCCAGCTCTGGTTACAGAGGATCTCAAACAAGGATATCCAAGGTATCTATTTCAAGGATTTAAAAATGGAGAAGAAAATGTTCTGGGGATTGATCTTTATTGCACTGGGTACATTGCTGGTCATCAAGCATGTTTTTGGCATTCATCTGCCGATCTTTAAGATCCTGATTGGACTGGGATTGATCTATATTGGCTGCCGGATCATTTTTGGCTCTTTTCACTTGGGCGTCAGCCCCGTCAAAACCGAAAATCTGGCTATTTTTGCCGAGTCTCAGTTCAGCTACTCCTCGGTTGGTGGCAAAAATGACTATCAGGCGATATTTGGCAGTGCCGATCTGGATTTATCCCAGGTCGACCTTTCTCAACAGGATGTCAAAATCAACCTGGGGGCCGTCTTTGGTCATTTGACAGTGCTGGTCGACCCGGGCACCCCCCTGGTGGTCAAAGCCAATTCAGCTTTCGGCAAGGTTCGTCTGCCCTCGAAAGACCGAATCAATTTTGGCGAATACACTTATGAGTCTCAGAATTCAAAAACAGCGCCCCATAAGCTGATCTTAGAGGCCAATGCGGTCTTCGGGGATTTGGAAATTCGCTTTCGATAAGATGACAAGATCTTGAGCGGGAAAATCGGCGACCGGAACCCCGAACTTCTATGAAGGTCCGAACTTTGGACCCACAGTGGTCAAATCGACTGGATGTACTGACGAAGATCTTCTTGGCTACAGGCCACGCAACCAACTTGGCCAACAACAACCCCGGCCGCAAAGTTTGCGAGCATGCAGGATTCTGTCAAATTCAGTCCTGAAACCAGCCCCAAAGTCATCGCTGCAATCACTGTATCACCGGCGCCGGTCACATCAAAAACTTGGCGGGCAAAGGTTGGAACACGCATGATTTCGGTGCCCGAAAAAATAATCATACCGTCTTTTCCAAGGGTCATGACGACCTCTTTGGCACCCGTGCGTTTTTGCACGGCCCAACCAAGTTCGATCAATTTATCGGGATCATCCCTGAGCTCGTCATAATCCAAACCAGAAAGCGCCACGGACTCGGAAAAATTAGGTTTCACCAAATCAACACCGGCATAAAAGTCGCCACAATTCGTTTGATGGGGATCTACAAAGACCTTCTTGTTTTTTGCATGAGCGAGGCTCACCACTTGTTGCAACAAGGCCTGGCTGACGACACCCTTGGCGTAATCCTCGATCACCACCGCATCGACATCCGGAATCAGGGTTTGGACTTGGGCCAGAACCCGTTTTTCGGTCTCAGCTGAGATGAATTTTCGGACTTCGCGGTCGACCCTGACCAGATGATGGTGTTTCGCCATAACTCGAGTTTTTCGAGTGGTGGGTCTTTGCTCGTCTGCGATTAAAAACTCGGTTGAAACCGCATGACGTTGAAAAAGTGCCCGCAAAAGGTCGGCGCCGGAATCAGGGCCCACGACCGACACCAAAATCGGCTCACCGCCCAGGCTTTTCACATTCTGGGCGACATTGGCGGCCAGTCCCAAACGCAAATCTTCGCTCTCCACCTCGAGGACAGGAACCGGTGCTTCGGGGCTGATTCGACGGACCTCACCCAGAATATACTCATCCAAACCAACATCCCCCAGGATCAGGATCTTTTTCCCCTTCAGGCGCGGCAACTGGTCTAAGAGTTTCTTTTTTTCAGAAGCGCCCGCGGTTGCGATGGGAATGGAATTGAGTTTTGACATAGGTCCACTAGAACATATATCCACAGCGGATGTCAAAAAGCCTGATTTATCTCCCCCAATACATTCACCCCAAAGAAAAACAGCAAATCCTGTCCGATCTCCGTCGACTTTACCCCATTTGGGAAATGCGTTTTTCCAAAAACAATCCGCCTCCCGAGGGGCAAAACAATCGTCAGCTTTTACGCCCTGTCTATTGGTTAGGGAATTGGCAATTCGCCTGCCTGAATTATTACCACCCGCCCAAGGGAATCTTTCACCGCTGTGTCCAGGCCGAACCCTTCCCCCCTGTTTTGCAAAAAATTATCGATAAGGTTGAAGAACTCGTTCGCCAAGAATTCTTGGAAAGAGATGTTCCCCGGCACTGGCATTTGAACACCTGTCTGATCAATTATTATGGATCCAAAATCGAGGGCGATAAAAAAATCGACGTTGCAAGAGTCGGTGAGCACAAAGATTTTGAGCCGGGGCCGGTGGCATCCATCTCTTTCGGCGAAAGAGCGCTCTTTCAATTCGTCTCAAGCCGGTCCAAAGAATCCACCAGCCAGGTGGTTCTACAGCAATGGCTGGATGACTGTTCTTTGCAAGTTTTTGGCGGAGAGAAATTTAAAAAACATCTTTTTCACCGCGTGCAAAGGGTCGAAAAGAAGTGCGATATTCTGAAGGGATTTCACACCGAAAATTTCGAAACCCGGCGAATCAATTTAACCTTCCGATATGTGCCAACAGAACATATTCAAGAGCTTCACAAATTCCCCCCAGCCCTCCAAGAAGACGTCGGACCGTACGTGCAGGAACTGGCTCAACACTCCGACTATTTTGCCGAAGTTCTGGCCCAGTCTAAAACCAGATCTGTGCCGTCGATTTGAGCATGAATATTTTGATAGCTCCACCGCTGGAGCAAATGGAAGAGCAAATCTTGATTTTGATCCCATGAAAAATTCTCTCCAGGATTGAACTCCAGTTCGGAAAAAGGAATTTCTCCGCTCATGGTGGGTGAGATCCATTTTTCAAGCCAGGATGGGCGAGAAACTTGGTCAAAACGGACCCGAAATCGGACCTGTCGATTTTTCAATTGAGGCTCCAAATCTAGCTTCAAATCTAATTTTTTGCCATCTTTGAGTCGACTCAGCACCCTCGAGATCAGTGGCCACCGCAAAGTCCGTTTTTCCAACCGAAACCCCGGAGAGTTCTCGAGAAAATAGCTCTGTATTAAACTGGCCATTGTCGACCAGTCATAAGAAACACCCAGAGAACAATGATAACCCTGCTCCAAATTAAATAGCCGAACATTGGAGTCCTGCAAATCCAAACGGCCATCTTGAATGCGGCCCGAGTTCACGTACCACGGAACGATGGGATCTTTTTTGGTGGCCACGATCACTAAGGGTGTTTTTACCTGACTGTAATCAGACATAAACGAATTGGCCCGCCAAAACAAAGCTTCTCGGTCGCCTTTTGATGACAGATTCCGCGAACCCAAACGCAGACCCGCTGGCCATCCCGTGAGTGGCTCTTGATAATGAACTTCTAACCAAGACAAAATATCTTGAATAAACTCTTCCTTTCGAAATTCCGGATGCTCAAGGTGAAGGGCGGTCAGGCGTTTGGCCGCCCAAAAATTCATCATCGCCATGGAAATCCCCTGCCCCTGATGGTAATCCAAGGTGTCTCGCAGATTAAGCAGGGGGCAAAAAGCCAAGGATCCTCGAATCACAGGAACAGAGCCGGGTGCGGTATTCAAATGGTTGAGCAAGGTGGCATACATTACCCCCGCGCCCCCCAAGCTCATGCCCATCAAATGCACGCTATCGATAAACTTTGCGATCGGTTCTTCTTTTTTTTGCAGCTGCTCGGCAATCAGATAGTTTTGCAGCCCCTCATCAAACCCGCCCAGAGAAAAAGAGGCATTGTGCTTCACAAACTCAGAACCCGAAAGGCTCTCCAAGACCAGGACATTGAAGGGAGATTGCTCAAACGCCATCAGAAAGAGAAAGCGCTCCGGATAAAACTCCTGGGTATTGGAAAAAATCCCGGTTCTAAAGATGATCAAAGGCCGCTTTTTAGAGTCCGGCTTCATGGCCAACCAACCCTTAAGTCGAATCTTGTTCGGCAGTTGGATCATCACATGACGAGCCCACGGGTAATGGGGGATATCCAATCGAAGACCCATGCTTCCCAGGGCATTGCTGACAAGATCATTCCATCCTGTTTCATACTGCTTTTCACAATCAGGAAATCGATCAAGATCTTTCCACGTTTGAATTCGGCATTCGGGGGAAACCCAACGAGGCCTTCCCGAGGGCTGCCATTTCCAAAGCTCTCCCTGAATCAGCCGGGCGTACCAGGGATAAGTTCCTAGGTCTTCGCCGGCGAGGGGGTGATTTTCGTCGATGATATTCAAAAAGGGACTGTTTAAAGACTCGAAATAGGGAGCGCCATCCTGTGCCGCAGGTGCCAATGTTGAAATAACAGTCAAAAATAGCAGCAAAAGAGCTTTCGTCTTGGAGCTTTTCATCACACAGACCAGTCTAACAAAGAGCCCCCCCACTTTCATCTATTTGCGTCATCGTGCCGGACTGCGACTGGGCTCGACTCCCCCCTAACAGTCCCTTAACATCATCGAATTCTACAAGCAGGAGAAAATCATGTCAGACGCGCCCCCAACACTTGAAGCTCATCTCAGCCATCCACTCTTCGTCAATGCCATTCGGTCTATTGAAGGAGCCGCCGCTCTTATCAATTGTGATAGGAATGTCTTGGAAAGAATTAAAAAACCGAAACGATGTATCGCCGTCAGCGTTCCCGTTCGAATGGACGATTACACCGTAAAAGTTTTCACAGGATACAGAGTTCAATACAACTCCACTCTGGGCCCTTACAAGGGTGGAATTCGGTATCATCAAAATGTCGACATGGGCGAAGTCGTTGGTCTTGCTTGTTTGATGACAATTAAAAACTCGGTGATGGGACTTCCATACGGTGGTGGTAAAGGAGGGATCTGCGTTGATCCAACCAAACTTTCACGCACAGAAAAACAAAACCTTACTCGTCGTTTCACCTCTGAGATTGGCCCCTTTATTGGACCCAACAGAGACATCCCAGCTCCGGACGTGGGCACTGATGCTCAAACTATGGCTTGGATGATGGACACTTATTCCCAAGAAACGGGCTACGCTCAACCAGGAGTCGTGACTGGAAAGCCCGTCGAAATCGGTGGATCTTTGGGTCGTGTCGGAGCAACCGGACTGGGTGTTGTTTATGTCGCAGAGAAGGCCTTTGAAAAACAGGGCAAAACACTGCGGGGTTCAACGATTGCCATTCAGGGATTCGGGAATGTTGGCTCTCACGCCGCGCTTTTTGCGTTCGAACGTGGAGCCAAGGTCATCGCGATCAGTGATGTCAGTGGGGCGTTGTTCAACGGAGATGGCTTGAATATTCCGGATGTTTTGGAATTCATCAGAACCAACAAAGTCCTCAAGGGCTATCCAAAAGCCGAAGCCATGGCCAACGAAGATCTTGTATTGCTGGAATGCGACGCCCTTTTTCCTTGTGCACTTGAAGGTGTGATTGATTCAAAAAATGCAGAACAGATTAAAGCAAAAATGATTGTTGAAGGCGCCAACGGCCCGGTCACGAACAACGCCACTGATATTCTTCATCAGCGGGGTATTTTTGTTGTTCCTGACGTCATCGCCAATGGTGGTGGGGTTGTGGTCAGTTATTTTGAATGGGTTCAGGACATCATGTCCTTTTTCTGGGATGAGGACGAGATCAACAAACGCCTGCAAAGCATTATCGTAAAGGCATTTGAAACCAGCCACAAAATGTCGGTGGAAAAAAATATTGATATGCGAGCGGCAGCAATGGCTGTCTCTATTCACCGACTGGAAAAAGCAATGTTGCTCCGAGGGCTGTATCCTCGATAAATTTATGGACGCTCCGTTATGGAAGTTCCTCCCGGCCAGGCTCGCTCACAGCCTGGCCCCGTGGGGACTCAAATATTTTGCCGACAAAATGCCCGAGGACACTCCGGCCTGGAGATCGTTCACTTGGAAGGGCCTGCATTTTGCCAATCGACTGGGAATTGCTGGTGGCTTGGATAAAAATGCCAGTCACCTGACGTTGTGGCAAAGACTTGGCGTCGGCTTTATTGAGATTGGCACCGTGACCCCGTACGCCCAGTCCGCCAATCGCGGAAAAATTCTTGATCGAGATTGGGATCAAAAAAATCTGTGGAACAAGATGGGTTTTCCCAATCATGGTTCTGACGAGATTTACTTTAATATTTTAAATGAAAAGTCCTCATTAAAAGTCCCCATCTTCGTCAATATCGGAAAAAATCGAAGTCGCCCCAATGACGAAGCCGAGTTAGATTATCAATACTTGGCGGATCGCTTTTCCAAAGCAGCGGATGCCTTTGTGATCAATGTTAGTTCACCAAACACTCAGGGCCTGCGAGATCTTCAGTCCGAAGAAACTCTGGGGCGCCTGGTTTCAGTGGTTCAACAAAGAGCCGCCGGCAAACCCGTGCTCGTCAAACTCAGCCCCGACATGACGGAGGAAGCTTTGCACGCCAGCATAGATACCGCTCTCCGATATGGCGCTGAAGGTTTTGTTTTGACGAACACAACTTTATCTCGCCCCCCGAATTGCACCTTCCCCAAAGAGGGCGGCCTCTCTGGCCAAAGTCTGGCCGACCTTTCAAGAAAAAATTTAAAATCTGCAATCTCTCATCTGGGTTCTCGTCGAAAAGATTTATTGTTGGTTTCGGTGGGTGGAGTTCTCTGCCCCGAAGATGTTGAAGAACGATTGGCTTTGGGCGCTGATCTTGTTCAGACCTATTCTGGCCTGATCTTTTATGGTCCGCGTTTTTTTCGCGACACCGCCAAAAGGATCAACGCATGAAAACACCAACAAAAATGAGAAAGGCTCATTGGATTCCGGTTGTGGCTGGATTTCTGCGACGGGGAAATCAAATCCTGGTTGGGCAACGTCCGGAAAACAACTCTCTGGCTGGTCAATGGGAGTTCCCTGGGGGAAAAATCGAGGGGGGCGAAGGACCCGAGGTGGCCCTGGCCCGTGAGCTTGAAGAGGAGCTGGGAATTGAAGCGCAAATTGGTGAACTCAAATTTTCCTGCACGCACTCTTACGGAGACGTCAATATTTTGATTTTATTCTATGAAGTTTTGTACTGGAAAGGTGAACCTAAAGCCAAACATCACTTGATGTTAGAATGGATTCACCCAGAAGAACTTATTCATCGCAATATTCCTGAGGCCAATCGGAAGATGTTGGATCGAATTTTCAAAGCTCTGGGGGTCCCATGGCAAAAATAGCGATCCTTAGCCAAAAAATTACTCCACAGGTTCTAGGTTTAGCGCAAGCTTTGCAGTTCCACCGACACGAGATCACTCTGGTCACATCTTATCAAGAACCCGTTCCTGACGGTACGGACTATCCGGTCCTCACCTATTTCAAGACCTGGTCTGCCTGGGAAGCTCTTCGCCTTTTTCCAAAGCTTCTCGCTCAAGCCCCTCAAGTTTGGCATTTTGTTTTTTCTGACATGACTGAAGAGCGCCCCTCCGGTGCTCACTTTGTTTTAGCTCAGTTGGCGAAAGCTCTGCCCCACCGAGTGGTGGCCTCGAGTTTTTATGACAATCTTCATGGAATCTCCACATCGAGAATGGCGCCGCTGACCAAAAGCTGCGATATCGTCACAACAGCCAGTCGGGAAAATCTGATGTATATCAAGCGACGGTCGTGGCTGAATCGATGCTGCGAAACGGAAGTCTTGCCACCCTTTATTTTTCCGCATCCGTCCGAGGACAACGAGGTCGATCAAGAGTTGGGATCCCTGCTCAAATCTATTTCACCTTACCTCGTTGTTCCCGGAGAAGAGTTGCCCGCGTCAGGGGCCTGGGAAATGCTTCTTCCTGAGGTCAATATTCTGGTCTGTGGGTCCAGGCCAAAAAGCAAGATCCGCCCGCTGGGTTTTGAGCTCAGCCAACCTGGGGTCTATTTCGCGGGCCCTCATCTTTCGGATTCACAGATGAGCCAAGCTCTTGCTGGAAGTCTCGGTCTATTGACGGCTCTTGATGATCTATCGGTCATCGAACTGATGCATTTACATCATCTTTGTCAGCAAACCCGAACTCCAGTTCTAGCTAGTCCTCGCCAACAGGAAGCTCTGCCTGGATTCTGTGTGCCTCGAAGAAATGGTTTTGTGCTGGAGAATGGTCTCCATTCCCTGCGTTATTTGCTCTCAGTCAATTCAAAGCTCGAATTGAGTCAGGCCCAGTTCGAGTCAATCAAGACCGAGTTGGCGGATTCAGCCCTGAACGAACTGAACCGACTTTACCTGAAGGTCCAGATTGCAAAATCGTCTTCGTTTGACAGAGCGAAGAGCCCACTTTCATAATAATAGAAGTGAGACAAAAAGCGAAAATCCCTGATCAACTCAATATTTGCCTGATGGCTTATAAATTTCCAATTCTGGGCCGAGCAACGGATCATGGATTTCTGTGGCCCATCGCCAAAGGACTGGCGCAACGAGGCCACCATGTGACAGTCATCGCCGCGAAATCTCCCCTCGGCAAACCGGAGGTTCAGCGAGACGGCGTTAGAGTGCTGTACCTGCATGAAGGTTATCCCAACATGAGCGGAATTCGTTTCGAACACGCCGTTGCGCAAAAATTTTTGCAGCTGCATCGGGAAAATCCATTTCACCTGGTCCACAGCATTGATCGTTCTGCCGTTGAGATTGCCAAGAGAAAACATGAACTTAATATAGCGGTCGCTTACGATGTGGAAGCCACCCAAATGGCGCAGCTATTTTCTATCTTAGGTATGGTTCAGGAAAGCATCAGCAGTTTATTGTCGACGGGTGTAGCGGTAATTTATAAATTTCTTTCGACTTACTTTGGCAGTGACCGGGAACTTCTCAAAACTGCAGATGGAGTCTTTGTCACCAACCCCCAGCAAAAGATTTTTCTTGAGCGCTATTATCTCTATCCTGACTATCATACCTATATCGTGCCCTATGGAATTGAGCTTGCGGACTTCACTCTCCGACCAGAGTCTCAAGACCTTCGAAAAAAATGGAAGCTTCCCGACAATGCCCATACTGTTGTGACCATCACCGATATGGCCGAGCCCAAGGAGCTGATCAATTTATTGATTTCCTTTGAAAGAGTGGCCGTAAAAAAACCAAATGCCTATCTAATTATTGTTGGCAATGGCCCAGCTTGGAGTGAAATTGAATTTCAAATGCTCAATCTTGCGCTGGGGAGCAAGGTCATCATGGCCGGCGCACTGAAGCCCGAAGAAGTTTCTGACTGCATCGCCATTGCCGATGTCTTTGTGAACATGAGCGCTCGCTCGACCGGATTTGAGCCAACAATGATTGAGGCCATGGCTCAGAAGAAAGTCATCATCGGTTCCGAAGTAAGTCCGATCTCCAATATCGTTGAAGATGGTCGCGATGGATTTTTACTTCGACCCGCCGACACCGAGTCTCTGGCTCATCTATTGATTGATATTTTTTCCGGGGGACTTCCGATTGCGGATATCGGCGAGCGGGCTTCGGAAAAGGTCACAAACCTTTTTGACCCCCGAAAAATGGTCCATTCCATCGAAGAAGCCTATCAAAAGATATTGCTCAACACCAAAGTGTTCAAAAGATGGCAATCTAGACCCGCGCCAGCTCCAATAGAAGCTCAGCCTCCCCCTGCACCGTAATGCGCATCGCACTATCTTCTTGAAGTTCTAGTCTTTGCTCTTTCGATCTGTATAATTAAGAGTGTTATCAGCTAGTTAGGAACAACCATGACAAAAGCAGACTTGATCAATTTAATCTCCGAAAAAGCCGGCATTACACGAGTGAAATCGGAAACTGTGGTGAACACAATTTTTGATTCTATGGTCGAATCTTTGATGAAAGATGACCGCATTGAGATTCGTGGTTTTGGGTCATTTGTTAATCGAAAATACGATGCCTACAAAGGTCGTAATCCCCGCACTGGCGAAGTGATCAACGTCGAGGAAAAAAAATTGCCTTTCTTCAAGGTGGGCAAAGAACTCAAAGACGATATCAATAAAGGTAAAAGCTAACTCTCAATAGCCAACTACACTTCAGAAAAAAAAGCCCGCTCAGTCACTGACCAGGCGGGCTTTGAAGATCCTTATTCAGCAATGCTATCTAGTTTAAACTGCACTGATCTCGACGAGCGTCGATCAATTCGTTGAACGAATTGAACATTTTTGTATTGCCGACATTCCGTCCATCCGCAGACAGCAGAGTCAAATCAACGGTCTCATTGGTTGTCCGTTGGAAATAATCAACCCGTCGAAGTCCCGCAATCTGAGCTTCAGAAACCAAAACACAACTACGGTCAATTCGGTCACCGCGATCGGGGCCATGTCGACGACCGGGGCCACGGTTGCCAGGACCAGGTCGATAGTTGTCAAAATCGCTGTCACAAACCAAACGATTGATCCCATACGAATCAGCTTCTAGCTCACAATAGTCGCGAACTTCACGAGCTGGTCCACCCCAAGGTCCCTGACAAGAATAGATTCTTTCCGTCAAAGAACAAGAGTCCACTCGTCTCATCATCCCCGAGTCCCGAATATCGGCCAAATAAAGAGCGTCGAATCCAACAGATTGACCGCTTTCACCAGCATTTACGCGGATGCGATCTCCGCTCTGAACCTGTTTCAAGTTTTGATTTCTGAGTTGAAATTTAAAGCTGTCACCCATGCCGTCCAATTTAAGAGCGATGGTGTCTTTGTCTTTGATTGTCAGTTTTGCGGCATAACTGCGAGCAGGAATCGTGATTCGTTTGCTGCCCCTTTGCAGAGTGATGGTCTCGGTCACTGACAGAGAACCCTTGTAATCCCTACAGGCTGGTAAAACAGCTAGACAGGACAAAATCGCCGTCATCATTACTTTATTTTTCATCATTTCTTCCTCTTTTCCTCTATGTTCGTGTCTGACATCTCTACTTTTGCTCTCAAGTCCCTTGGCAAAAAGGAACCAGAAGGCTCAGAGGAGTCTCTCTTCAAGAAGCTTGCCAATATTTTGGGTTCGTTTTGTCCCTGATTTCTATAAAGAAATGGGAAACATTTTTACTTCTTCGATGCGCTCAATCCCATGCAGGGCCATAAAGAGCCGCTCGAGCCCAAGCGCAATCCCTCCGGAAGGGGGCATTCCTGACTCGAGCATGTGGATAAATTCCGTATCCAAGGGAGGAATTTCTTTTTTAAGATCCCGCTTTTGTTGCAGATCTTTTTCAAACCTTTGCTTTTGGATCTGGGGGTCGTTCAGCTCATGAAAAGCATTGGCAATCTCAAAACCCTTCCAATAAAGTTCAAACCGATCTCCCCAGCCGTCAGGAGTTAATCGAGCCAGGGCCGCCTGAGACGGTGGATACCGGTCAACAATCAGAGGATTTTTTGAATTCAAAAAAGGTTCAATTTTTTCTACAAAAAGCAGATAAAAAACATCGTCCCACAGTTCATATTTTTCAACCTGCAAGCCTAGCTTTTGCGCCAAAGCTATGAGCTCACCCATGGACGTTGTCGGTGTCAGTGAAAAGTCCAAGTGCTCTTGAAAAAGTTGGGCCATTGATTTTCTGTCCCAAGTTTCAAACTCAGCGCCGACAAATTCCAACAGATGCAAGGTGTCCTGCAAAATCTGCTCAAGGTTGGAAAAAGCCCGGTACCATTCCAACATCCAAAACTCTGGCTGATGTCGTTCTGAAATTTCGCCGTTTCGAAAACAAGGGCGCATTTCAAAAATCTGCCGCTGCCCCAAGGCCAAGATTTTTTTTAAATGCAGCTCGGGACTGGTGGGTAAATAAAACTTTTGCTGCCGAGAACCCACTTTGAATTCTGTCGAGAATAAATCTAAAAAAGGTTCTGTCCCCGGACATGTCACCAGGGTGGGAGTTTGAACCTCTTGAAAACCTTTGCTAACAAAGAACTCTCTCACTCGGGAAAGAAACTGCATCCATTTTTGCTGATGACATTGTGCCACTCTGGTTCTTGGCGGTTCTGTGAGGGCCGGGGCTAAAAGAAAAATTTCTTGCACAGCTCCCTGCACAAGTCGAAAGGTCAGCCAATCATTGTGTTTTAAACACAGACACAGGTCCTTGAATCCCAGAGCCAACTCCCCCTGATAACTGGGGCCCAGCAACACCTGAGCATGCACCGTCCACTCGCCGAGCCCTTCGATGCTCAGTGTCTGTGCTGACAAGGAACTGAGACGACCTGAAATCCAATCCTCACCCTCGGGCATTGCCGGATAGCGGGTCCAGATTTTTTCCAGGAAATGTTCTCGGGTCATCGATCGATTCATAGACTCAGCTGGTATCCAAGCTCTCCCAATGTGTCAATCAACCTCTTGGTGGTGGCGGGATCTCGGCCTCCGTGCTAACTTCACGGACCTATGTTGACACTCTCCATCCCCATTTATGAAAAGCTGCCGAATTCCTTGGATCTTCGTTTGGCCATTCAATGGCTCACCGGGAAAGCTGATTGGATTGGACTTCGTTTGTACCAAGAAATCACCCATCAGCGCGGAGCCCGTAATGGTCACCCGGATGAAAATCAGGTGAGTTTTGATCGCGGAGTGATGGTCGAGGTTTTTCACCAAGGTCATTTTGGTTATTGCGGCACGGCCCATCTCACCAAGGCGGGCTTGGAATTGGCCTGTCATCAAGCCAAACAGATGGCAGAAGCAGGCGCCAAATACAAGGTCGCGGACTTTGATTTGTCGGCTGTGCGCCCACGCTCGGTGGGTCACTATCGATCTCCTGTTTTTAAAAATCTGGATTGCGAGACGCTGGGTGATTTCAGCGAAACCTTGAGGCTCGCCAGTCTGAAATTGAAAGTTTCTGACCAAATCGTCAATGCCATTGCAAATGCCAGATTGGTTGAAACCAGTATTCATTATGTCAGCAGTGATGGTTCTGATACTTTGCAAGAGTTCCTGCTCCTGGGGCATAACTACGCAGCCACCGCCCAGCAGGGCTCCGAATCCCAAACTCGATCTGATCATGGTGGGGTTGCGAGCTGCAGCCAAATTGGTTTGGAGACCTGGGATCGAGCAGAAATTTTGAATCGATGTGCCCGAATTGGTAAAGAGGCCCTTGAGCTCCTCCAAGCACCCAATTGCCCTTCTGAAAAAATGGATCTGATCTTGGCACCTGACCAAATGTTGCTGCAGATTCATGAATCGATTGGTCATCCCCTAGAGCTGGACCGAATTCTCGGCGACGAAAGAAATTTTGCCGGCTGGAGTTTCGTGAAGGCCGAGGATTTTGGTCAACTTCAATATGGCTCCAAACTCATGAATGCGACCTTTGACCCCAGTGTTCCCGGTGAATATGCCTCTTATGCCTTTGACGATTGCGGCAACCCTGCCCAGCGGGAATATTTGATCAAAGATGGCCTGCTCGTCCGGGGTCTTGGCAGTTTGGAATCCCAGTTTCGCTCGCATTTGCCAGGGGTCGCGAACTTTCGCGCCAGCTCTTGGAATCGTGCGCCAATAGATCGCATGGCCAATATCAATCTGGAACCCGGCAGCTCCAACCTGAAAGATATGATTGCTCAGACTGAAAAGGGCATTTTGATGGAAGCCAACATGTCGTGGTCCATTGATGATTACCGCAACAAATTTCAGTTTGGCTGCGAGTATGCCCGTCTGATTGAAAATGGAAAACTGACCTCAGTGGTGAAAAATCCAAACTACCGTGGGGTCACTGTGCCCTTTTGGAATTCACTGAAAGCCGTCGGCAACGCCCAAGAGGTTGAAATTTACGGCACCCCTTGGTGCGGAAAAGGGGAACCCAGTCAGGTCATCCGAGTTGGTCACTCCTCTCCCCACTGCCTCTTTTCACAGGTGGAAGTTTTCGGAGGTGTTCAATGAGTCTGAATTTCAATGAAAAATGGCAGAAGCACTTTGATCTGCTGTCGAGCTCTCTATTTTCAAATTTGAAATCTGAAGAAGATTTAAATCTGAACCTTCAAGGGGAAGATTCTACATTTTTGCGTTTCAACCAATCCATGGTTCGTCAAAACACCCGCGTGGAGCAGGTTCTGCTCAGTATGTCCTTTCAGGGCTCGGGACGACGAGTGCAGTTCGAGTTGATGCTCACTGGGGATCTGGAAAACGACCGCAACTTGACCTCGAGTCTGCTCGAGCGGGCTCGCTCGGAAGTTCAAGCTCTGCCCGTAGATCCCTACTTAGTGCCGATGAAAAGCAACGGCGACAGTGTCCGCGAGTATCATGGAAAACTTCCCCTGGCGGCTGACGCCATCAAAATGATTGCCGAGACAACGGCTGGGGTTGATTTCGCAGGGTTTTATACCGGAGGCCCAGTTCTGCGTGCCAGTCGAAATTCGAAAGGACAGAAGCATTGGTTTTCCAGCGAAAACTTTTTTGTCGATTACTCTCTTTTTACCAAAAACTCTGATGGTGAAAATAAAGCTATCAAAGGAGTTTATGCCGACCTCAACTGGGATCAAAACCAGTTTTCCAAACAACTGCAATCCTCGCAAAACCAGCTGTCTTTGATGAGCCGAAAGTCCCAACTCATTAAACCAGGAGCATATCGAACCTATCTGGCGCCAGCGGCCGTGGCCGAAATCCTTGGAACCATGTCTTGGAATGCTTTTAGTTTAAAATGTTTTAAGCAGGGGCTCTCGGGCTTTAAAAAGCTCTATGAAAAAGAAAAAAGCTTGTCGCCCCTGTTTACCCTCCGAGAGAATTTTGACATGGGCTTGTGCCCTCAATTCAACCAGCAAGGGGAAATGGCGCCGGCCCAAATCGTTTTAGTGGAAAAAGGCATTGCACAAAACTGGCTGTCCAGCTCCCGATCCGAGAAGGAATACGGTATTGCTGCCAATGGTTGTGATCCAGAGATGCTCAGATCGACCGAGATCCTCCCGGGTCAATTGCCCGAGGACAAAGTCCTGCAGGAACTGGGAACCGGCCTTTATTTGGGCAATTTGCATTATCTGAACTGGAGTGACGTTCCCGGCGGACGCATTACGGGCATGACCCGCTATGCAGGTTTCTGGGTCGAAAAGGGCGAGGTCGTCGGCCCCATTCAAGATCTGCGTTTTGATGAGAGTCTTTACCAAATCTTTGGTTCCGAGCTTGCGGCTCTCACGCGGGAGCAACATATCGATCCCAGCATCAGCACCTACCTCCAGAGAGACCTCGGCGGACGAAAAAATCCGGGAGCCTTGCTCAATAAGATGACCTTTACTCTGTAATTGAGAGAACCCGGGAACGACTCATTTTGTCTCTGAAAATGTAGTTTTTACTCAAGCTACTGCGGCAGACCTTTTTTATCTGAGAGATCTAGGTTATAAGTCTGTCTTCATGAGGGAAAACCAAGGTCCAAATAGGAGGACGAAATGAAACTGAATTTAACTGTCGATCTGAAAAAACTAATCCATGATATGCGTGGCCCCAAAGGGGCGGCTGCTCTGACTGAAGAATTTGAACGCATGAGTGGTGAGCTGAAAAAACTGAAAGCCGACTTAAAGCCCCAAGCGCAAGCGCAACTCAAAAGAGCAGAAGCTCGATACCAAGAACTTTTAAAAAAATGGCATGCGGCTCAAAAGGACTTGGACAAAGAAGTCACACAACGAATCAACATCGTAAAAAAACAAGCGAAAGCTGCTGAGAAAAATCTGAACCAGTATAAAAAATTGGCGATGACTCAGAAATCAAAAATCGAAGCCGCTTTCTCGGCCCAGAAAAAAACTGCGAAAAAGAAAACTTCCAAAAAACGAACTGGCGCAGCGAAAACCAGCAAAAAAGCCACTTCGAAAAAAACCTCGTCCAAAAAAGCCTAAGTCAAACTTAGACCTTTGAACGATCATCTCGATCATCAGCCTCGGCCTTCATGCCGGGGCTTTTTTTTTGAGCCGTCACCCACTCCCCAACTCCTTGCGTTAGCGCCCCGAGGCAGGCCCCTTTTTCTTCGCCGGACAATGGCCGCTATGATAGCTTCTTGGCATTCAAAATTAGGAGTTAGTTATGAATCTGGAATCGCTCTCCACTCACGCTGAATTTCAATCTCGTCACATTGGCCCTCAGGACCCTGAAATTACTCAGATGCTCACGGATCTGGGATTTTCTAGTCTTGAAGAGCTGGCTTCCAAGGTGATTCCCAAAAATATTCTTTCAAAAAATGCCCCTGATATTGGCCACGGTGTTTCAGAAGCTGATTTGCTTCAGAACCTCAAAAAGATGATGGCGAAGAATAAAGTTTTTCGATCCTTCATTGGCATGGGCTATCACGACACTCTGACACCCACCGTGATCCAGAGAAATGTTTTGGAAAATCCTGTTTGGTACACGGCCTACACCCCCTATCAGGCAGAGATTGCTCAGGGGCGACTCGAAGCCTTGTTGAATTTCCAAACCATGGTTTCAGATCTTACCGCCATGGAAATTGCCAATGCTTCTTTGTTGGATGAGGGCACGGCGACGGCAGAAGCCATGGCGATGGCTCATAATCTTTCTAAAAATAAGGCCACCGCCTTTTTGGCAGCGAAAGACCTGCACCCTCATGTTTTAGAAATTCTGAAAACTCGTTCAGAACCTCTGGGTTTAAAAATGATTGTCGAAGACCCCTTGAAATATTCTTTTGATCAGGCCGTCTTTGCCGTTATCGTCAGCTATCCAAGCAGCGAAGGCTCGATCACCAATTATGCAGAACTCACCAAAAGGACCCATGACCACGGGGCTTTGATGGTTGCGGACGTGGATCTGCTCAGTCTGACTCTGCTGACGCCCCCCGGAGAATGGGGCGCGGATATCGTTGTTGGGAATACTCAGCGTTTTGGCGTACCCTTGGGTTTCGGCGGACCCCACGCAGCCTTCCTAGCATGCAAAGATGCTCACAAAAGATTGATGCCGGGCCGCTTGGTGGGTGTGTCTGTGGATGCTCAGGGCCGACGAGCGCTTCGTTTGACTTTGCAAACCCGCGAACAACATATTCGCCGAGAAAAAGCGACCTCCAATATCTGCACAGCGCAGGTACTGCTCGCCAACATGGCGTCGATGTACGCTGTTTATCATGGGCCTGAAGGGCTCAAGAAAATCGCGGCTCGTATTCATTTGTTGACCAAAACATTGTCCGAGGGCTTGAAGACTCTGGGT